>Ga0307478_10000600_pt1 | contig 35829 bp, 27 predicted proteins | sample atmos_gasesECM4C_2_FD_203713 | JGI IMG/M metagenome (GOLD analysis project Ga0307478, IMG submission 203713) | Hardwood forest soil microbial communities from Morgan-Monroe State Forest, Indiana, United States - atmos_gasesECM4C_05 | ecosystem: Environmental > Terrestrial > Soil > Temperate...
GAACAACAAAAATGACAGCATGGCATAGCGTTTAGGACGGCGCTCGGCCATGTATAACGCAAGGCGATACTGCGCTCCCTGTGTCGCGGCCGCGGTTACGATAGCAATGGCAATGTAGGGATAAAATGGCACATCCGCATGACGGGCCAGGCGATTTTGGATCGAGTCACCGCAGAGCAACGCCAGAGCAAGAAGAACCGCGATCGTGAATATTCCAAACCGGATGACAGTTCCGAGATAGTTGCGCAGTTCCGCCGAATCACTGTTGTATTGGAAATAAAACCTCTGGAGTGCGCTGTCGATCGATAAGTTTCCAAACAGTATCAAAAATGCCGCGACGATCTCTGCAAGATAGATGATCCCGTAATCCGATGGGCGCAGGTAATGGGCATAGACCAAAACGAGAAGAAAATTCAGAGAGCGGATGCCGAAGTTTGCAAATCCATAAATGACGAACGATTTCGCTAATTGCGTCGCAACGCTACGAAGCGTTTGGGGAGCGACCTCGGCTACATCGGCCGTTACATTCCCAGATATCTGATCAACCATTCATAGTCCTGCCCGTTGCACTCACGCACGCTTGTTGGCCGGCGCGCTTTCGAAGAGCTCCATCTCCGGCGAGATTGTTTTTTCACGTCAACATATCAAGGCTCAGGATTGTGCCAGCCCTGATATCGTGAAGAGCACGGCGTCCCACCAGCTGGGGTCGCATGGAAGGAGGAAGGCCCGTGCCAGGCCGCAAGATATCAAGCAGGTCAACGGTCAACTCGGCGCCAGCCGGAATAAATGCGGCAGCGACCAAAGACCGTCGGGCTACTGCTGCTGTATTCAATTCCTCTGCTGCCGGCTGCTTAATTCCATCTCCCAGTGCAGACTCGACATTCCGAATGCCTTTGACCAGATTCACCAGATCCTGAGGTTCCAATGAGGCACGATGGTCCGGTCCTGGAAGTTCCCGGCTGAGAGTGAAATGCTTCTCAATGATGCATGCACCCATGGCGACAGCTGCAAACGCTATCTCTGTCCCGACGGTATGGTCTGACAGGCCGACACCTACCTCAAAGGCGTCCTCAAGTGCGTGCATGGCCCGCAAATTTATGCTGGAAGGATCAGCAGGATAATTGCTAACACACTGCAGGAGGACCATTTGTTGGTTTCCGGTCGCGCGGATAGCTTCAACGGCAATGGCCACTTCTTCTAGCGTAGCCATTCCTGTTGAAACTATCAAAGGACGGCCTTTTCGGGCTATGTGTTCTAAAAAGAAGAGATTTGTAAGCTCGCCAGACGGAATTTTGAATGCTGGCACAGGTAGTTCGGCAAGGAAATCGGCACTTTCGTAGTCGAAGGGAGTAGACAGAAAGATGATTCCTTTGTCGATACTATAGCGGCGGAGATTACTGAAAGCCTCAAAGGGCAGTTCCAGCTTTTTCCCCATTTCTAGCTGAGACTCGTCTGCGGCGGTCGTCTGGAGCTGGTAAATTGCTTTGGGCGCGAGAGGTGAGCATACCTTTTCGGGTTTAAATGTCTGAAATTTTACCGCGTCACAGCCTGCATCGACGGCAATATCTACCAATTCACACGCTAATTCGAAGGACCCATTATGGTTGACTCCGGCTTCGGCGATGATGAAGCATGGTTCCCCCCTGCCTATCCTGCGTTCCCCAATGATGATAATTTCGTTCTCCGCATCGAGAACCATCGATGCCCTCCTCTCAAACCTGAGTTAGCACCGAACTATTCCCCTGTTTCGGCGCAGTTGCCTTCGTTCAAACAGCAACGCCACATAGTACACAATTTGAGGCCAAGAGGTTAAACTGCGCTGGAGCTCACCTTGCTGTTTCGAATTGGTCCAAAATGTTATCGCGATAATCCAGATGGGCATGACCAGAGGAGTCAATGAACAATTCTATTGAGGCCGGCACATGGGACCCGCTATGGGAGGACATCTTCCGCAGTAAGAGTTGGGGTAGGTATCCACCAGAGCATATAGTTCGCTTTATAGCCCGGGCATTCTCCGGCGCGAGAGATCGAAGCACAATTCGATTGCTTGAGATCGGTTGCGGGCCGGGGGCAAATATCTGGTTTATGGCCCGGGAAGGGTTTTCTGTTTGCGGAATCGATGGATCAGGGACTGCCATTGAACGCGCGACCAAGCGCCTGGCAGCTGAAGGATTGATGGCCGATCTCCGTATAGGAGACTATGCTCAGCTCCCATGGTCAGACTCGACCTTCGATGGAGCCATCGAGAATGTTAGCTTGTATAGCAATCCGTCAGCAGCCATTGACCGGGCACTCAACGAGGTGCATCGGGTTCTTCGACCAGGAGCACCCTTTCTTTCTTCTTTCTTCAGCGATCGAACGTGGGGATACGGCGAAGGGAATATGGTCGAACGCGACGGATTCATGGACTTGCGTGAAGGACCACTTGCGGGGGCTGGATTCTGCCTCTTTCTGAATCGCGGGAGAGTGAATGAAGTATTTCATGCATTCACGGACATCGCCGTGGAGCGAGTTTCCTGGACTCTAAACGATGAGCGGCAACTGGTTGAGCAACTCGTTATCATCTGCCGCAAACAGGCATGATTACCATTCCGGAGCAACGAGAAGATCCAGGAAACTGAACCGGAAGTGCACCTGGCGGAAGACAGCCTCGACGCGAAGTGCTGGACCGCGTACTACCTGCCTGAATATGCTCGAGCGACCACGGAGATTGAGTTGATCGCAGGCGCACCGTCCTGTAGGCTGCTCGCCCCGTTATTACTTCGACGAAAGTCTGCAACGTTGAACGGTTTTCCACGGAGTGGCTAGATTTATAACCTGCATGATCTTCACTCGCTGGATCATACTTGTGGAAAATGATTCGCTCTATGTGGTTTTGAAGCAAGCGATAGAATAGCTTCATCTTCCTTACAGTTACGAATGCTCAACCCGGAAGTTCAATGTGGATTGATCCGGTAGATGAGGAGGAATGCCTGATGCGACCTCTGCTACCGCGACACTCCCAGGCTCGGACGCTATGGTCACGCAAGAAGTTCAGGTCGCTTGGCTCACACCGTACCGTGGCGGTACTCGTATCGCCACGGGAAAATCTGGTGGCGTTGCCTCCGTTCTCTCGCGCTACTCGTGCGATCGATGCCTGGCAACAGCGTTGCCTCCACAATCCGCCGCTTCTCTTCCGCCATACGAAGAATACGCTTCGCAGAACCGGTCGTGGCAACTTGACTCGTATCACCCACGAACCATACTCGGACCCATCCTGGGAAACTGTCTACACGGTAAGAGGCCGATGCTTACTCATCTTCGCCAAGATTCGAATATCTTCCACCAAAGTAGCTTCTCCCATTCATAAGCATAGGTCTTCGCCCACTCTCGATTCCGCCACCACGGCTCACCAAATATGGCCGTATCGTTCACTGCAGCGGCAGACCAGTGATACTGTGGAACACGTGAAGTCAGAGTCGAAAGAGCACGGCGAGTATGGTAGTCGCTGGTGACCAGTAAAACTGATCTTGGCGCAGGGGTCACCTGGGCGAGGCAGCGGCGGACATCGGAGGCCTCTTGACCGGTCGAATCGTTCGTGATGGTGCATATACGAATTTTAGAACTCTCCTCGCCCGCCGATTGGGACACAAAGTCAGCAGCGCGTTCTGCATAGGAGCGTCCATAAACACGATCAGCTGTCGCATCAACAAACATCCATTGACCATAGCCTTCGCGTAACAGCTCAAGTCCTCGCGAATAACGAAGATCGTTATGGTCTCCGGCAAGAACAACGATCACATCGGATCGCTCCGGATGATCCACCACAAGATAGCTGCCTGAGCGGAGCACGCCAAATGAAACGACGACGATTCCAATTATTAAAGAGATGAGGAACTTTATAGATTTTTGCTTCAAAGGGTTTGAACTCTAGGATCGTGCAGCAACCTAAGGAACCCTGACGGGATCCACCGGCACGATCCACTTGCCAGTCCGCTTTCGCAATCCATCAATGACTCCCCTTGTTAAATATCTAAAGCGTCTGCGTTTATCAGGGCGAAAGAATAGGATTACCAAGCATTCCAAGACCACGCGCATAGCAACAACTCCGGGAAATACCAGAAAGGGACGTGCCCAGCGCGCGATCAGTATCAGGTTGCGGATCATGTAATAGGTAATCCAGGCAGGCTTATCAACGACGCGATAGTGGCCTGTCGGAGTGTCGACGCGAGCATATTCGTAGTTGTCCTCAAAGATGGCGTTGCAGGCAATCACCTGACTGTACCCTTGACTATTCAGCCGTAAGCCATAGTCAAGATCCTCCCAGCCATGCCACAATCCGTTGTCTGGCAAGATACCGCATCTGGCCGGTTCAGTCGAGTACAACGCGCCATTGCAACTGCTCCAGAAAGCCTCGATATAGTCAGGAGAAGGTCTTTCGCTCACCAGCTTGGCTGGTAAGGGCACCTTTCGTGAACCCGTAATGTTGTATGCGCCAGCCCCGGTGAGATAACTGAGGGGGTATACGGCTCCTACCCGATTCAAGCGCAGTGCATGATCCAGCAAACTGTGAATTACATCCAAAAGAAGAGGGCCATCATGGTTTAGCGCATACACAAAGTCAGCGCCAGCTTCAGCCGCAATTCTAAGCCGTTCCCGCAAGTTTCCTGCTGCGCCAAGATTGCGGTCATAGGAACGGTAGATTACGTCGGACCAGCCAAGCCTCTCTATAAGCGCGGGAATAGCTCCTGTACCCATGCTATCGACTATGAGGATGTGATCGAATGGACGCTGCGGCAAGCGCTGTACGTCTTCAAGCTTCCGCGCAATTTCTGGGTCATTGCGGAATGATGAGATAGCCAGCCAAACAATAGGAACCTTTAACGTTGCGTTCGGTTTATGATATTGCGCTGTAGCCACCGCCATGAACGTTGCATCCTCTGAACATCAGGTTGACTCTCGTGACCTATCTGCAACGAAGTAACTATACCAATAAGTGTCGGATCGATTCCATTCGGCTTCAACGAAAGCGCAAAAAGCATACAGACAGATGATTCAAGCTTAAAGGCACTGAGTTTCAAACGCCGAGTCTTCTCATAGCCTTTCACGAATCTGTGGTCACCGGGTAAACTCGATCTGGGCATGCAACCGTCCGGCAGGTTGCTATTGATCGTGGTGAATGATCCATCAAACAACTGCCCGATGAAGTCTAGCCCAAAGCGAAAACAGGTTCGATCTCCTTGATCACATGCGCTGGAACTCCTACGGCAACCACCCAATCGCGCATGTCTTTGACGACTGCAGCCCCAGCTCCGACGATGCAACCTGACCCCACTGTCACACCATGAATAACGACAGATCCCATCCCTAACCAGGAGAAATCGCCCAGCCTTGCACCACCACCCATTGCTGCACTTGGAGAAAGGTGTGTGAAGTTTCCTATGCGACAATCGTGTTCAACGACTGATCCGGTATTTAGAATGGTACCGTCACCGATGTAAGCATCAGGGTTGACTCGACAACCGGCGGCAACCACAACACCATGCCCCAAAATCGCTGACGCTGCAATTGTAGCTGAGGGATGCACGGCGGTAATCAACTCCACCTTCATAGCAACACACCGATGTGCGAGTTTACACCTCGCAAAATTATCTCCGATCGCCAAAGCTGCTGATACGGAACAATTCTGTGCCTGCTCTGCGAGCCAATTACAATCCCCTAATACCCGTAGGCCTAAGAGTTCTACAGATTGACGCCGTGGATCATCGTCAATAAATCCTTCAACAGCAATATTTCGCGCTAACAAGATATCCGCTACAACTTTGCCATGGCCGCTCGCACCGTACACGAAAACTCTGGATGCTGCTGGCATTAGCTTCGGGCTCCAAACTTTTCCATTGTCGTATGTCCCGGCTGATTGATGCCCTCTCTTCTCAACACCTTCTGCATTGTTACGGCAAGAATCCGCAAATCCAACCAGAAATTCATGTGATCGACATACCAGACGTCCAACAGAAATTTCTGCTCCCAGGTGACAGTGTTGCGTCCGTTTATCTGTGCCCAACCCGTAATCCCAGGCTTCACATCGTGCCGACGTGCCTGTTCAGGCGTGTAGTATTCCAGATATTCCATCAACAGCGGACGAGGGCCCACCAGGCTCATTTCTCCCTTGAGCACGTTCCAGAGCTGAGGAAATTCATCGAGGCTGAACTTGCGCATCAGACGTCCGAGCCGAGTGAGCCGTGCTGCATCCGTCGACGGATCGACGATTGATCCTCCTTCTGTCATTGTCCTAAACTTCACCAGGGTAAATGGCCTTGTGTGGTACCCCGGACGAACTTGGCGGAAGAAGATCGGGCTTCCCATGCTCAGTCGAATCATAAGCGCCATTACGAACAGTAGAGGAGATAGCAGCACTAAACCGAATGAGGCGACGAGAAGATCTAAGGCTCGTTTGGAATAAGCATTCAACGGATGCATGTTGCCGCCTCGCGTGGAGAGCTGTCGGGCACAAGCAGCCCACGTTCTGCCAACATTTCTCGATAGAGGGTGCCCAAGGCTCCCCAGATGATCTCGCTCCGGAACTTGCGCAACACACGCTCGCGCCCTGCGTGTCCCATGAGACGTGCCAGATCGTTATCCAACAGAAGCTGCACCAGTGCATGCGCTAACGCTGAAACATCCCCTGGTGGGACCAATAGGCCTGTGACACCTTCCTGAATCGAGTCGACAGCTCCAGTCGCAAAGGTCGTGACCACTGGACGTTCTGCCCCTTGCGCCTCCAGGACAGTGTTGGGAAACCCTTCACGATACGTTGGCAGCACGAAGACATCCATGACGAGATAATAGAGGTCAACGGCTGGCGTAAATTCAACTATCAAGACATTTGGGGTTGACTCAATAGCTGCAAATGTCTCGGAAGATACGGGATCGCCCGGTTCGTGGCTTCCAACCAACAAGAGTATCGCGCTCGGAATCCGTTTTCGAACGGACTGGAAAGCCGCGATCAGTTCAGGCACGCCTTTATCTCGGGTGAATCGACCCGTGAAGCCAATTACGGGCTGGCCTGGCATTATGCCCAACGCTCGGCGAATTTGAGATGCCTTCTCCAGTTTTTCGGGGGTCGGGGCAAAGCGGGATGCGTCTACCCCGTTGCTGCTGCCGGAGGCGAGCACGACAGCCTTTTCGGCCGAGACCAGGCCCATCTTGATTACACGTTGACGCAGGCTTGGGCTCACGCAAATCACGCGATGCGCGCACACACACGCAATGCGCTCAGTAATAAACAGAATTTTCCGCTTCAGCCCTGTTGCCGTCTCGAGACGAAGTCCTCGTAAGGTATATACACGACAAGGAACCCGGTTCAGCCACGCAGCCAGGCCAACCAACAGACCCGCCTTGGGAGTACCGGCGTTGCAGATCACTGGACGCAATTCTCGCAACGTGCGCCATAGACGTATCAGTGAGATCAGATCACGAAACGGGGAAATCTCTCTCTCCATGCGCACTGTAACGATCGGGATCGACTCTTCCCCGAGTACGTTGGCAACTTCCGAGCCGGGACTGCAGAGGGCTGCTGGATGGAACCCCTCCTTGCGCAAGTAACTCAATTGGCCTTTGAGAAGAACCAGACTCAGCGAGGCCGTAACAGCGTGCACAACATCAATGCTGTCTCGGTTCACGAAACCCCCTCGATGCGGACTGTGCCTGACGGAATGTGCAACGGCATTTCCAATGGGCGACGGTTTTCATCCAGCCAAGCCTGGAACATCAGCACATCCCAGAGGTGATAGGCCCAGTTATGTCTCCCCGCAAGATGTTCTTTCCAGACCCGTCGGATTGGCTTGGGATCGAAGAAGCCTTCACGTCGAATACGGTCCTCGTTGAGAAGACTTTCTGCCCAATCGCGAAGTGGACCGCGCAGCCATGAATCGATCGGGATGCCAAACCCAGACTTCGGACGCTCCACAAGCTCGCGTGGCACGTAATGGTAAAGAAGCCGGCGCAAAATCCACTTTCCTTCCTGTCCTCGCACACGCAGCGATAGCGGAAGCTTCCAGGCAAACTCCGCCACACGATGATCCAGAATGGGCACGCGGCCTTCAAGACTGACAGCCATGGTCGCTCGATCTAACTTCACCAGAATGTCATCTGGCAGATATGTCACTGAATCGAAATACATCATTTGCTCTGAAGCATTCGCGAGTTTCACATGATTACTATTTGTAAGCAGCGTATGCGGTTCGACGGCACCATTCACAACATGCGTTGGCTGGTCCCAATGAGAGGACAGTCGATAGTACATCGAATATGCATCCCGGCTGCCCATGATGCTGGCAAGCTTGTGCAACTTATCGCCAGGCATGCGTTGTCTCACTTTGCGCGGAAGGGCAGGACCTGCAGTACGAAGAAGCATGTTCCACATATCAGGCGACAACGCATGGATGGTCGCCGCGCCAAGCCTGCGAAGCAAGAGTGGAAAGGGCTCAAGCCGGCGCCAGAGGGCATCACCCCAAGTATGGCGATTGTATCCGCCAAAGATCTCATCGCCGCCATCCCCTGATAGGCTCACAGTCACCTGTTGCCGCGCTAAACGCGCCACGAGAAAGGTGGGAATCTGCGAACAATCAGCAAACGGCTCATCGTATATCTGAGGCAGGCTTGGGATAACCTCCATCGCCTCCTCCGATGTCACGTATAGCTCTGTGTGATCGGTACACAGATGACACGCTACTCGCGCAGCATGGGTAGCCTCGTCGTACTCCTTGTTTTGCGAGCCTATCGAAAACGTCTTTATGGGCAAACTGCTCTGCGCTTGCATGAGCGCGACCACGGTAGATGAGTCTATTCCTCCTGAAAGGAAGGCTCCCAAGGGAACGTCTGAGTGCATTCGGATCTTCACCGCGTCCCGCAGTAAGCCATCCAGCATCTCCACCGCATCCTCTTCACTGTAGTGGAGCGAATTTCCTACCCCAGCTTCCGCGACTTCCCTCAAAGACCAATATTGCTGCGTTATGCCTTTGAAATCATCAGCCGAAATAGTCAGCATGCTGGCAGGAGACAGCTTTCGCGTGTTGCTGTAGATTGAGTACGGTGCAGGAATGCAATTATGGCGCAGGTAGAGCGCAATCGCATCCAGATCAATCTCGCCAGTGAACTGCGGGTGGGCGCGCAAGGCCTTCAGCTCAGATGCAAATAGGAACTTGCCTCGATTAATGGAATAATAGAGCGGCTTTTCTCCGAAACGGTCTCGAGCGAGCGTTAGCGTGCGATTGCCGCAGTCCCATAGCGCAAACGCAAACATGCCATTAAAACGTCGGACTGAATCCAGCACGCCCCACTGCTCAAATGCCGCGAGCATCACTTCGGTATCGGAGTGTCCACGAAACGATAGCTGCGAATTTTCGCCAAGCAGGTCTTTGCGCAAGTCTCCGCAGTTATATATCTCGCCGTTAAAGACGAGAGAGTAGCGTCCGGAAGAAGACCCCATGGGCTGGTGGCCAGTTGGCGAGAGATCCAAAATCGCGAGCCGTCGCATGCTAAGTGCAATCCCGGCTGCCGCATCCACCCAGGCTCCGCCGTCGTCCGGACCACGATGCCGAAGAGTGTCGGCCATACGCAACGCAATATGCCGCAATTCTTCAGCAGAAGACGTCGAAGTCGACTCCAAAAATCCCGCAATCCCGCACATCAAACCCTGCTTACTGGGACTCGAGGCCCCACCACATCAGAGGAAGACGGAGAAAGAACCGGCACCTTCGGAAATCCTGCACGCCCACCAAACCGCGATCGCCAACCACCCGCGCCTGCGCTCACCATTTTACGTCGCGTTCGAGGCAAACATAGGAACATGACTGCCATTGGAAGCAGCATCACACGCTCTCGGATGAGGATTCCAAAGTTACTTATCGCTGCGCTGAAGACAACGACGAACTGTAAACTGAACGCAAAGGCAAACAAAATAAATGGATTGCGCCAGTTCTTGACAGCGTACCAGAGATTACGCCGCCGTCGCCAGAAGAGAACCGCAAGCGCTAGACCTTCCAAACATGCAAGAGCCGCTACAGCACTGGTAATCTCCCATGGGAAAGGACGGAACAGCAGGAAAGGGGCATATAGAATACGCGACGTCAAGGATCCTGAAAAGCTTGACCCACCGCCGCCACTGGTATGAGAGATTCTTTCAACTGAAGCTACACCCGACGAGAAATCGCCCGCGCCGACAGTGATCTGCGCCTGGCGGACGATATAGATGGTACCTACGATGATGAGTGGGATACCAATAAACTTGTTGAGCATACCAATTATGCCTCGCTTGGTACTGCTGAGCGAAATTGCGGAGGCCAGTGCAAGCGAAAGCATGGCAGCGATGTGCGGTCTCACTAAACCAGCAACAGCCACGCCAACACCGGCAATTAGATACCCCGCTGGATTTGCGCGAGCAGAAGCTCGCGCATAACCATAAACACATAGGCCGATGCCGAAGAGAGTCACTGCTTCCTTTCCGACCGCAGCCGACCAAAAGGAGAGGGAAGGCAACAAAAAAACCAGCAGCGCGATCTCATCTGCGTCGCCCTCAGGTAGAGCGATCGTAAAAGCACGATAGAGAAAGTATTGTCCCCAATAGGAGACGAGAGCAAAGATGCCAGCCACCGCGGCATAAGAAGGCACAAAGTAAATCATGGCTCCGGCCAGCATCGTGATAAAAGGTACGCCCCAGTATGGATGCAGTATGGCGTCTGTACCCAACATGCTAAAGTTTGCCGCCCAGTCTGAGCCAGTTCGGTAATACGTCAAGCTGTCTACGTTTCCGTTGTAAACAAAAAAAACCATCGCGTTGTACATTCCTGCAGCACACAGCTTAAATACGAGACCCACGAGCAAAACCCTACGTTCAAAAGCGTCTCCCTTACTCAGTTGGCTCACTGTTATAGCTGTCAGAATGGCAAAAGCTGGAAGTAGAACCATGCCGGCACCGAGGGGAAAATCGGGGGTATAGAACAGCAGAAGAATCCACCCCGGCGAGGATAGCGTCAGCAGGAGTGTGGCGATTCGTAGGATCCGTTGCTGGTACAACCGAGGGAGATAATTGGGCCTTATCATTGGAGGAACTGGACTTCGAGGCAGCCGCCGGGCAGCTAGCCTAACGCACCAACATTGTACTCAAAGACGCTCTTTCCGACCGCCTACTTGTTTACCAAATGAAGATCAATGAAACACAACAGCCATAAAGGCATGATCTTGCCCCGCGAACCGTATCCCTTAGCTGAGAATCAGCGAAGGGGAAAATGATGATGAAGGTGACACGAGCGCGGTACACGCTCGCGTTCAAGCAAGAGGCGGCTCGGCTTGTTGAGTCGGGCCAGAGTATAGCGGCGGCAACGCGAACGTTGGGTCTGGTAGAGCAGACGTTGTTCAACTGGGTCAAGGCTCATCGGGAAGGCAGGCTGAAGGGTGCGGACAGCCGGTCGAAGGTGACCGCCGAGCAGATGGAGATCGGCCGCCTGCGAGGATGGAGCGCGACATCCTGGGAAGGGCTATGGCGTATTTTGCCAAGGGGCAGAAGTGAAGTAGCGATAGGTCAGATTCTTCAAAATCTCAAAATCCGCCAATCAATCTGCGAGTTGATGAATTGATCAAATTCGGGTCGAGGTGAGTCGAAGTTAATTGGCTCATTCCCTCGTGAAGATCGTCGATTTTCCTGTGGTCGCTCGCTCGTGAAGAATACTTTTACATAATGTATTTCGTGCTGATGATTTGGCGAAGACGCTGGAACGTCTGGGTAAGCACGGCCATTGTATTAGTACTTGGAGTGGTAACAAACGTATCGTTTGCCTCACAACTCGTATTAGGGCGGGTTTGTCGCCCGCCCCGCAATCGTTCTCTGGTTCCAGTGGTGTTTGGGAATGGTTGTGGTTGAAGCGTACTACGGATTGATAAAATTGCCCACTGGTGCTCCTCAGGATGTATGGCCATGCTCTGGGGCCTGGTCGCAGTGCTGTCCAAATACTATTTTTCCTGTTGCGGCTCCGTTCTTGGGCGGCATGGCGTTTTTTATTCTTCGGAATTTTTGTGTGAAACTCGATAGGGCATGCCACTTGCCGAAGAACGCCATTGTTGCCTGGTTTGGGCGTGTTGGCATCTTCTCCTACTCGCTGTATCTGGTTCATAGTCCAATCCGTGCGATATTGAAGCAACTCTTACGTCCATATTCATACACTCAGAATCCGGTGCTATTCCTAGTCGTAGGAGCAGTGCTTGGATCCAGCCGTCAGGCAGTGCGTTCACGTCAGACATAAGCGCGGTCCACCAGGCAATGTTTCAGTAATATCTCTACTCCAGGTTTGCCGAAGGCTAACATTCACACTGATGAAAATTCGGAGCTGATCAAGGTTGAGTACAACACTTGGTGGTTATGATGGAAGGTATACAGAAATTCGTGCGGCACGCGATCTCGGTATTGAATTGCGATCTTTTGTATTTCCCCGCAAGAGTATCGGATACCTGGACATATTCCCCGATTACGGTTTTACTTGTTTCCGAGCCGATCCTCCCTCGATCGCTGGACTGCCGAATTCACAACTCGCGCGATTGATAAGACTTGTCGAGATGCTTACTGCGTCTCGGCCGCCTGTTGGGTTGCCAGAATTGACCTCTTCGGGCATGTGGAATATCCCGGCGTCGATGATCTACGTACCAATGCACGGGATGCGTCGTTTCTTACCTATGTCTCTGCGAGTACGACGAGCTATCCGCGGATTACAACATGCCGAGGAGGAGAAAAAATATTCCATTTGTGGTTCCATCCCACCAACCTCGCCGATGGTATTGAATCCATGTTCTCTGGCTTGAGGCAAATCTTCCAACATGCGGCAAATTTGCGTGCAGAAGGCCGTATGGCATTTCGCTCATGGGACAAATTGCGGAGGAGTGTCAGCATGGGAGACAATCTCGTACATAAGAGGGAGTCGTTCAGGGTTGAGGCCTCTGCTATAGATGTCACCTGCACTTTACTGTTCCATCTTGACGTTTTGAGCGACGCTAGGGCAGCTAAGCACGTCATCGTTACCATGAGCCCGTTCCCATGCCTGCGACCATCGCCAAAATATGAATACGAGCCAGGCTCGATCCGCGTCAAGTCGCAGTCTACTCGGAAGCTGTCGCTGCAACTGTTGCAGGTATTCTCTTCCCCAAGGCAGGTCGTCGCGACGGCCAAGATCGTCAAACGCACTCTCAACCTGCTCTCGCATTGGGCCGAAAAGCCAGTCCACTACTGGTAAGGCAAAGCCATGCTTTTTCTGTTGCAGGTATTCGGAGCCTATGTTTTTTGTAAACAGGTCGCGGGTGACACGCTTACGAACGGATCCACTCACAAGAGCCGAATCAGGTAGGGTCCAGCTGAATTCCACGAGACGATAGTCCAGAAAAGGCGACCGTAATTCGATGCTGGTCGCCATTGACATGCGATCTGTTTTCACAAGAATGTCGCCCGGCAGATAAAGTTTGAAATCAAAATAGCGAAGGTAATCAAGCAAGGTTGCTCCGGGAAATTCCTCATGCCCGCCGGTGAAGTGTTGCAACCTTTCTCTTGGCATAGATCCAGAGCATTTTCCAGATGACATGAGGCGCCGATATACTTCGAGAGCCACCTGCTGTCTGCTCAACCAAGGCGACTTGGCGCGATAGCGTCCATAAAGGCCGCTGATCCATGCACGTGGTCTAACAGCCCAGAGATGACGCGTATAGCCACCAAAAACTTCGTCCCCCCCATCTCCACCCAACAATACTGTGCTCCGCTGCCGAGCAAGTGAACATACGGCATATGTCGGAATAGCAGAAGAATCTCCAAAGGGTTCGTCCAAAGAATCAATAGCTGTATTAGCAAGCCGAAGCGCATCTGAATCGCTCAAGGGAAGTATCGTATGGCGGATGCCAAGTTTTACAGCTATTGCGTGCGCTTCGGCCGCTTCATCAAGTTCGCGATCTGGAACACCAATTGTGAAACTCTCAACATCTGCACCCAACCGTCCCAACATATACGCCACAAGACTGGAGTCAATTCCACCAGAAAGCAAAAGGCCAACTGGCACATCGCTGATGAGCCGTCTACGTACAGCATCTTCCAGGAGTGTCTCGGCTTCTGACAGCAATTCAGTGTAAGGCTTGTTCGTTCGCTCACGATTCTCTAGGAGAGACTCCAATGTCCAGTAAGGTTGCTCATTTACCACGGCGCCATCCCTGATCCGGACAATATGTCCCAGCCGCACTTTATGAATGCCCTCGAAAATGGCCAGCGGTGCGGGAATGTAGGTCAGGCTGAAATATGCCTCCAGCGCTTCTGCGGATAATCGACGGGAAGAAGTATCTACGCTGAGGATTGCCTTGAGTTCCGACGCAAAACTCACGCAGCCGGCATCAGTAGTGTAGTAGAGCGGTTTTTTCCCAACTCGATCACGGGCAAGGGATAGCGTCCCGGTCTCGCTGTCCCATAGTGCAATAGCAAACATGCCGTTCACCAGCGGCAGAGTTCGCTCCATGCCAAATCTCTCAAAGCATGCGAGAAGAACCTCTGTATCCCCATGAGTGCGGAACGAGCTCGGCGGGCGGCCTAGCCACTCACGCAGCTCGTCGGCGTTATACACTTCACCGTTATAGACGAGCGCATAGCGACCACTCTCAGACTTCATGGGCTGGTTTGCTGCCGGAGAAAGATCTTGGATCGCAAGCCGGGAGAACCCGAGCGCACAGCGCCCATAGGAATCGGTCCAATATCCTTCACTGTCAGGGCCACGATGCCGCAGACAGCGATTCATTGTGCGCGTCAATCGCTCCAAAGTATCGACTGATAATGGATCGCGTTGCTGACGGCCTACGATACCACACATTATGCCCTCACCAATTCAATAGCAATCCTTCTCGCCCACTAGATTTAGGCCGGGATTGCTCAGCTGACGGGCTACAATGCCTCCGTCTGTCAAAGCAGTTTTCGCTTCAGACTGAATCATTGGTTGATCGTAGTACGGTGCAAGCATGTCAAAGGTATCCATCAACGCCCATCGATTAACCTCGACCAATAATCCGACTCATTGCCCGAAGTATATCCAATGCGTGTGCTAAAGGCTCCCTGAAAATGGCTATTCACCACTTCAATTGCACGACCAGCTGCCGTATCGTCTGCCGATCATCAACATCAAAGACTGGAGGCACCGGCTGAAGCAAGAAGATTGAGCCGACCATCAAAGCGCCGACCTCTATTACCTGCGGGGGCCCGATACTCGGGGGGAGGGCTCCGGCCTAAGCCCTCTATCGCACACCCGGCTCGCCATTACCGTTGCTATTAGTAATGGCATTACGATGTCTAAAGGCACGATAGTCCTCTTAAGGAAAGGCTACAGCGGCATGAAAATCGTTTCCCTATTTGTGCTGGCGGTTCTGCCGGCACTGTTGAGCAGCGTGCCTTCACGGCTCATCCAAGCACAGACTGCAAGTCCAAGCGTACTTAGCGACCGCACTGACATTGTCAATGCGGCTACAGATTGCGGCATGACGGGAGATGGCGTGACCGATAACTACCCAGCATGGGTTTCCTGCGTAGGAACCGGTCAACGTTATAAACAGATTTACTTCCCGGCGCGCTATGGATCCGGACAGGCGAAGTATTACTTCAAGAGCTCAGGAATCACGCTCACCAGCTACAATGCCATCTCTTCGAGCGGTTCCGCATATCGAGGGAGTGTCGGTGCGATTATCTCCTGCGCTGCCGGCTTGACCTGCATCACAATGCAGGCAGGCTCCACGATTGAACATATCAATGTCTATGGTTCCGAGCCATCAAGTAGAAGCGCAATGGATGGTTATAACCTGATCTTCCCGTCTGCTGCCATCATTGGCGAGTACACACAACCGGTGACTTCGATGAGCGTGACCAGCCAGGTACTGCAAATTAACCTTAGAGATCAAAATGCCTGGCGTCTAAATGGCTTGATTGCCTTAAGCGGAGCAACTGGATCATTCGCCCAATTCAACGGAATTCCGATGTACATCACCGGAACCAACTCACCTTTCGGTCAGAGCTATGTTACTGTCAGCGTGCCAGGCGTCGCAAATATCGCTAAAACAACTGTTTCTGGCGCTACCGTTGGCCCTGCAACCACAGGAACGTCCACAGCGGACGGGATTCTCGTCGAAGGGGCCGATGTGAAGATAGATGACGTTTTCGTAGCTGACTTCGGCAAAGACTGCATTGAGATCAACGGATCAACGAACATCTCCGATGATCCGATGATTACGCGGCTGTGGACCAATGGGTGCCGCGCCCACGGTTACTACGCACATGGCGGTGATTCCAACGTCGGCTGGGTCGCTGGACTCAAGACATATTTCAATGGACTGTATGGAGTTTTCGACTCTTCCTTCCTCAGCTCTATCTATGCTGCCCCGCAAGCTAGCTACAATGATGGTTACGGACAGGCTGTGGCCGGAAATCCAGTTAATATTTCGTCTGCGAGCAGAAACTGTGATAGAGGCATCTGCACCGATACAATCGTTACCAGTGCAACACTTCCGCATGTGAGCGTTGGCAATGGCATAGTTCTAACTGGCGTCACTGATACAAGTTTCAACACGCCGACTGTTAGCGGAATCCCGGTAACAGTCGCTGGCTTTGTGTCCAAGGTGACGCAAGGTACAGGCACGACGAGCGTGACCTTCGTTCAGGGTGGCTACGGGCTTTCCAACTCCAGTTCGAGCGGCGGTCAGATTTATCTAGGCTCAGCGCGCCAAGTCTACGCAGGTATCGCAATTGATGGAGGAGCGTATCGTATAGGTGGCGCCGCTCATAAAGGCGCAATGCTCAATCCCTATGATGAAGGCGGTCAGGGAATATACGATCCTAACGGGTGTGCAAACCGATTCTATCCAGGTGTCATTCTCTTTCAACAGACCTTTGGCGACTGTGTAGACCCGGCATGGCCCGCTAGTCAGTTCACGGCTTATGGCTACGGTGCCATGTACATTTCGCCTCATATCGTTCAAAAGGCCGATAAACCGAGCGTCTATATGGCTCCCGGATTGGGAACAGACCGCAACTCGGTCTACAGCACGAATGACATCCTATGCGCTTCCGGATCGCAGAATTGCGGCAACGAATGGCGCTATACGGCGCCAGGTCAAAACACGAGCTGGTACGGCTTGCGGACGCGCTACAGTGGCGATGAAGCAGGCATGTACAACTACGCTCTGATGCTCGGCTACGGTGCATCTGCTGCCTCCGGCGAAACCACGGCCGAAGGGGCCATTAGCTTCACTGGAGGTGGCCTGAACGATGCGACTGCAGGCGGGATGCCTACCAATGCTGCATCGCTTAATTATCTCGTTTCCATCTGTGCAACAGGAGCCACAGATAGCTATCAGTGGCTCGCTGGCAATGCAGGAGGAGTAGCCGCATTGACTGTAGGCAGCTCCGGAGGCAGCGGATACAGCCTCGGCGATACAGGATATATTCCGCAAGGCGACCACGACGGGGCACAATATAGGATTACTGGCGTACGTGGTAATGCTGTTACATCTGTAGCTGTAAGTACAAAGCATGCAGGCACTAGCTTTACTCTATCTACTAACAACGCTACCCGAGCGATCCAGGGGCCTATTGCTTCAGTAGCTGTGAGTGCGCCCGGTATGAACTATGCGGTTGGTGATACTGGAACTATCACCGGTACCCTTGGCCAACCAGCTACATACAAGATTACTGGTATAGCTGGCTCCGGCCGCTTAGGTCGAGTTACCAATATAGTTATTACGTCTCCGGGGAGCGGGTATATCGTAAAGAATGAGAGCGCGCTTGCAACCTCTGGGATTGGAACTGGCCTGTCAGTAAATATTATCTCTGTTTCCGGGACTGGTCTTTTGCTAAATATCAGCAGCCTTGTCGGAGAGAGTACCTGTACGAAGATGGCGAAAGGCGGAACGTCGAACATTATCGCTAACGGTGTGACGGTCACCTGGGCAGCGAATACGGGCCACACGTTCGGAGATTACTGGACGATCCCAACTAGGGCTGCTCTGGGTACCCGTCCTCCTGTCTGGATCCCGAATGATTTATGGTTGGGTAACTCCACTTATACCAAGAAGAATGTCATCACCAAGGTGAATGATGCGGCGCCAACCGGGAACCGTTCAGACGGAACTCCGTATATACGCGGCGACCTGGCTATTAATGAAAACCCAACCCCCACAGGCGCCTTCGGCTATGTGTGTACGAACCCAACCGCGTGCACTAGCGCAGGCGACTGGTCACAAATCCAACTTTCGAGAACTGCTTCCAACGCGAACGGCTCTCCTGTCTCTCCTGCCGGTTGGTATGCTAAAGCACAAGCACAGGCGCTCTCTAATCCATACTACACAGTATTTGGTAGTGCGATTAGTATTAATGGAACCGGATCAGCAGTGAACCCAGCCTACTCACTGCCTCAACTTACACAGGATGAGACAGGCACAGTAAGCGGAAATGCGGCTGGCCTAGTCATGACTACGCCAACGTACTTTGGGCGTAGCCCTACTTATGCTGCTGTTGTCTACTTACCTAACAAATCTGATATAGAAAATGTTCGTATGTGGGCTGGATTTCAGGACGACACTAATCCGGCAATGACACTAAATGCCGACATGATTGCGGCTCGTAATCCAGCTATGTTTCGCTTCTCTACGATTGCCGGAGACGTAAATTGGATGTGTGTTTCTGGCAATGGCAAGACACAGAAAGCTACGGACTCCGGCATAGCTGTCAAATCCGGTGTTGTATATACGTTACAAATTAAGGTGGTAGGCAAGTCTATCATATGGACAATTAACAATAATACATTGCCTAACTGTGCATCCCCATCGACGGATGTACCAAACAACTCAGTACCGTTATACCCGACTCTTGTGACACTTACACAAAACACTACAGCACACAACGTCGATTGGGGCTCAGTGTATGCGTCGGCCGCTTACTAATGATAAGCGAGTTGTTGGGCATCGTGCTTGTTGACATATGCCGTCCAATGCACTTAGGCGAATGGACTAACACGCTGCACCAATTCTGGATTCATGATGCACATGCAGCTAATTCTAATTCGATCCGCGGGTTTACAAAACTTATTTGGAGCATGGTACAGAGTATCAGCGACGTGGAAGCAGCCAAGATCACGGTTAGAGAGGCACTGGACCATATCCAGATGATCCGATCTTCCATTAGGGCAAACAGTAATGCAATCTGTATCATTCAGAATCTTGCCCCTCCCGTGGAGGGCATGTTGGCAGCATCGACCGAATAACTCCAGCCCGCATTTCTCACAATCAAGCAGCAGGTCTGTGTGAGGGGATTTGGAAGAGGGCTTGGAAAGGCCGCTTTTCATGGCATAACTGCGTTGTCGAGACGTAGCGATTGCCGTTCGAGGCGGCCTTTCTCATGACAGAGTGTAATCAAGAAACGTTTGCATTTACAGTTCATTTTTCTCGCCGCGTGGAGGCACGGTTTACCGCTGGTCAAGTCTGCAGCGACGGCGGTGCGTTGCTGTTGCGGGAGGTGGACCGGAAGATCAACCTGCTGGGTCGGCTGACGGGCAGCTTTGTCGATGGCCGATCACCGTTGCTGGTCCAGCATCAGCTACCGCAGTGCATCTTCGGTCTCGCGCTGGGCTATGAAGACCATTGCGATCATGAGCAGTTGCGCTCCGATCCACTGCCTGGCCCGGATCGTGCTGCGCGCCGACTCCGGCTTCTGCCGCGAAGAGTTGATGGGCTGGTGCGAGGCCAACAAGGTGGATTACCTGTTTGGCTTGGCGCGCAACCAACGGTTGCAGAAGATCATCGGCCCAGATGCAGCAAGCTCGTGTTCTTCCTCAGACCACCGGCAAGGCGGCGCGCGTCTTTACCGTCAGCCCACAGGGAGACCGCTTAGTTGCCGATCGCATGTTCGAGGTTTTAGGAAGCACCATTTCTAGCATGAAGCCTAATAGACCCACTGACCCAAAGGGCCTTCGATAACTCCGCCCTTGACAACACGATGGCACGATTATCCAGCGGTCGGCTTCTACTTCGGTGCTGGCCATAAATTGACATCGTCGACCCAGAAGCGTCCACGAATGCCCGTAGTGCCTGGATTCCTGACAAAGCGTATCACTAGCATTCTTGTTGCGCTATCAGTCTCGAAGTCTTTGCTGAGCTGATGCCAAGGTGTAACGCCAATGGTTTCATCAGTAGTTGCGTAGACCGTATTCCTAAAAGCATCAATCGCTGCAACGCTCGGGCCATTTGCCGTATCCAGGTCATCACTTTTTACCCATGCCGACAGAGTATATCGAGTGTCAGGATCAACAGGCACATATTGATAAACTCCCGAGTCGGCACCTGAGCCGGAATAGGAAATCAACAGAGAGCGGCCGCTACTATGTACCTCACCTGGATCTAATGCAACCGACTCGGTGGTGCTTGGAAAGTACCGCCAATCGAAACCAGCGTTCAAGATGTCTTCCGCAAACGCACTATTAACAACCAAATTGCCAGAGATCCTATAGCGTGCCAAAACTGATGAAGCCGACGCGAGTTGATTCCAAGCTTCACGGGCAAGTGCAGCATCGCGTAAGTCAATCAAACCATCTACGTAGAACAACGCCTGGTGATAATCGAATTCCCGATGCAGTTGCATTAACGTGGACCAGGCACTGTGCGCTGCCACTGTTTCGCCCTGACTTATGAGCAATTTAATGAACTCCAGATGTACAGCTGGATCTGGGGGTAAAATGCTCTCGATCGTGTGAACATCCTGTAACGTGCGCCAACAGACAGAGAGCACAGGGGCAGTCAAACTTGGATCGTTGCGCAACACAGTTGCGAATTGCTGAAGTGCTTCTGCGATATCATCTTGAACGAGAAAAAAATTACCCGCGCTCCATGCCACGCCCGGAGTCCTCGGATCAACAGCCATTGCCTTGCGAATAGCGGCAAGATTTTCCTGTTTATTCTCCATGCCATAGTATGCCTGTGCCAGATCTAACAAGTAAGCAGACGCATATGGATTCAACTCAATTGCTCTCTTGAAAGCGGTAACTGCTAAAGACGGTTCCTGAGCTGTAAATAGAAGATTTCGGCCCAATAAGTCATAGTATGCGGCATTGTAAGGCTCCAAGGCGATTGCACACTTGAGAGAAGCCTCGTCTTGTTTTGTGGAGACCCTGAAAGCGTGATAAGCGCGGACAGCATACCAGCCGTAAACACAAGCAGCTGAAGCACACACGATGAGCAATATCTTTCCGGCGATAGTGCGCCACATTGGAGTCAGCCTACTCTCCATACGATCCTCGACTCTCGTTCAACTTATGATCCAGAAGACCTAGTCGCTGGCTTTTCTGCTTCATCTGTTTCCGATGCCCTATCTCCGTTGCTCGTGCTGTTTAATTTAGGGGCATCTTTATCAGCATAGTATGCGCCGTATTTGCGCCCGTACTTGTAGCCATAACCGGAATAATAATAGTAATAATCGGGCGAAGACATATCAACGGCATTCACTACAACACCTCCGAGGGTTGCATTCACGTTGAGTAGCAGGTCACGCGCGCGTCGTAATGCTGGAGTTGTAGTCTTGTTAGCGCGCACTACCAATACCGTTAAATCCACTTGAACAGATAACAAGACCCCGTCAGTCGCTGACAACACAGGGGGTGAATCGATGATTACGTAATCGTATTCTTCACGCCACTGCAGCAGCAGGTTCTGCATCAGGTTTGAACTGAGCAATTCCGATGGATGTGGAGGCAACGGTCCGGCCGGCATAACGAAGAGATTTGCTTGCATTGTCGCCAGGACGGCTTCTTGAGGTTTGGCACCGCCACTGAGCACATTGGAAAGACCTATTGCCGGCCGAAGCGAGAGAATCCTACTAACTGCAGGCCGGCGCAGATCGCAATCGACTAGCAGCACCCGTTTTCCTTGTTGTGCCATTACAACTGCGGAATTCACACTGGTCGTCGTTTTGCCGTCCTGAGGCAGTGCGCTGGTGAATAAGATCGTTTGCGGGGGGCGGCCGGGGCTCGATAACAAAAGAGAAGTGCGCAAGGCTCGATACGCTTCTGATATTTCGGATTGGGGGTCTGCGTATGCGATCGGCAACATCGAGAGAGAGGCCGACACCGGAGCGGGTTTCAATGTACGGCTGATTCCGCTCCGTTGAGCCGATTCGTCCTGCAGTGATCGAAAAGGGATGACGCCGACGGTCGGAAGAGCAGAGATGCTTTCAATTTGATCGGGTGTGCGCACGGTCATATCCAGACTTTCAAGTACAAAGACCACAGCAACGCCGCCGACCAGTCCCAGAAGCAACGCAAACGCCAGATTTAGCTGTATGTTTGGGCGGGCGGGGTGCAAAGGGATGCGGGCAGGATCGACGATGCGAATGTTGCTCGAATTCAAGCCAGCTTGTAAGCTGGCTTCCTTCAATTGTGTCAGGAGACCGTTATATAGCGTTCGGTTGGAATCTGCTTCCTGTTGCAAAATTTTGAGCTCTATGGCGTCTACATTGAGCTTGTTGGCTTCAATGGTTTGTTCATTGAGAGCGTTTTGTACCATTTGCTCCCGCGTAACCGCTCCTTCGTAATCGTTCTGGAGCGCTCGCACTTGGTTCTCGGTCTCTTCCTGATAGGACTTATTTACTTGTTTGAGGCGATTCTGCAGCTGGATTACTGCCGGGTATGAAGGACCAAATTGCGTCGAAAGCTGGGCATACTGTACTTGCAGATCTGTCTGTTGTTGGCGAAGATTAGTAAGTGTAGCATTTTGTGAAAATATACTTGACCCATTTGTATCGGCGCCCTTCGCCATTTGATAAATGGAGTCTTTTCGAATGCGGTCTGCCTGCGCATCGATCAACTCCTTGCTCAATTCGTCGAGCTTTTCCGTCGTTAGATTCGTCTTGTCATCAGTACCGACAATGTTATGTTCTTTCTGGTATTCAACTGCTTTAGCTTCCGAGGTTTCCATCTTAATCTGCAGATCAGCTAGCTGTTTTGAGAGTAAATTGGCGGCCTGCATCGTGCTGTCGAATTTGGCCTTGATGTTCTGTTCAATGTAAGCATTGGCAATCGCATTACTGATCTGCGCAGCCAGTTGAGGATTCGGACTTGAGTACCGGATTTCGATTAAACTGGTGTTTCCGACTTGCTGTATGCGCGTATTCGCGTGAAGAAGCTTGATCAGCCTATCCTCACGTTCCAATTGCTGCCGCGGCGAATCGTATATCGTCAGCCCCCCACTTGTCCTGGCCGTGTACTTTCCAGCGAAATCAGGCTGCTTGTCCAGTCCAAGATCATGGATTACTTGAAGCGCCAGGGAATCGGATTGCAAAATCCTGATTTGTGTCTCTAGGCTGAGAGGATCGTTGCCATTCTCCACTGCGCCTTGAGATTGGTCATCCTTAAAGAAATTTGGCATCTGCCGAGACCAATTAATGCGCACTATGCCGTCGTAGATGGGAGTCATGCGCCACGAAACTATTAAAGCGGCTGTAAAAACCACGATTACGAATGTGATGATCGTCCACTTGCGCTTTAGTAGAATTCGCCAATAGTCGCCTAATCCGAGCTCAGTAGAAGTGGAAAGCGCTTGCATCTGCTGCAGATTCACCATCCTGCGTGGATCCTGTGCCGTTAGCTCGGAAGTCTGATCAAGTATCTTCCCGGAAGCCATTTAATCTCCATTGTTCAGTGGGCATCGATCAGCTCACGAGGCAGCTAGCGCTGTAGTTTCATCCTGCCTCTGTGTTTGATCCTGTCGTTGTAGCCACAAGAACACATCACTTAGTGCGGCTTATTGGCATGCGTGGAAGCTCCTGTCACTGTAGCCATGGCTGCGAGCGCAACAAAGAGCGCTGCGTTGGCAGGAATTCTAAAATTAAAATCGGCAAACCCATGTATCAGCAAGCCCGTACACCCGATGAGCGCGGCCAAAGCCATCGCAGCGCAATGCTCACGTCTCCACTCTTCTACGCCAGATATGCCTGTTCTGTAGATAAGAACCAAAAACAATGTGATAACAGTAAATCCGCCGATACCGGTTTCAACTAATAGCTGCACAAAATCGTTGTGTGCTTCATTCACGAAAAAGTTACTGTAAAAACTCCGGAATGAAGGATAAATTATCGAAAATGTCCCCAAGCCCCACCCAAGGATGGGCCGTTGTTTCACAATCTTCACGCTGTCCTTGACGATGGCAACGCGCATTCCTGCGCCACCTCTTGTGATGGGATGCTGGAGGTTCGCTAAGCGTTCTCCGAGACCATGCGGGCGGAGAAGAATGACTCCAGCTGCAAGTGCAATACATAGTGCTCCGAGTAAGTACAGCCGGCCACACGAGCGCCCTTTTGCAAGAAAGACCACAAGTAATCCGATTTGCACAGTAAACGCAAGGATGCCTCCTAGTGATTGAGAGAGAAAAATACTCCCACTCATGAGGAGCGCCGCGAACGCGAACAAAAGACGAATCGGCTTGCCATAGAGGTTTGCCATAGCAATGACCAGTGGGATGGGAACCAGCATCTCCATCAGTCCGGCATAATGCGAATGATTCACGTAAGGGCCGTAAATCCACCCCAGATTCCTGTTGGGAACTACCCAGTAAATTTTCCCATTCGAGGTAAATTCCTGCGCAATCGCAAAGAGTGCAACAAAAAAGCCATAAATCGAGAAGAAAATACCGAAGCCTCTCGCAAAGGCCGTCTGGTAAAAACATTGCGTCACGAGAAAGAAAATCACTCCATAGGCACCCCATAACAATGCCTGGGACCAAGTCGCATACCAATAGGCAGACGTCCTAAGAAGCAGTTGCATCGCAATCAAACTAGCGAATAGAAGAGCGGGGATAAATGGCGCATAAAAGATGACTTTCGGTTGAGACTTGCTGAATTCCCGAGCTGCCCAAACCAGCAGCAAGAACATCGAACCCACCTCGAGAACGCAAATCGCCCATTCTTGAACTGCTCCAAAAGCGAGCGGTCCGAACGCTAAAAGCAGACATATCCCCGCACCCAGGAAAATATCTAGAATATGCTTCGCACTACCTACGGTTACTGGCCGAGCGGAGGATGAAGTCTTTATCGACGGCGACATGACTCTCACTGAGCTCATAAGTTGCTCCGTATCCCTTCATTCTGTCTCGCGCGGCTAGCAGTCTACCTCACAGACGTTACACTTGTCATTTAGAACGGGATTTGTAAATGGTTGAAGCAAATCATGTTGATTCTGTCAATGCAGTGGGAATCGCACAAGATAACGACAGGAATCTGATTAACCATCACCGTCAGACGGCAGTAGCCGTAGCGCACCCGACTGCCTGCCAGTTCTCGCAGTCGAACCCGCAGCGCTTCCCGCGGATCGCAATGGTGCCGGTAGCGCAATGTCGCACGATGCACCCGGAATAAGCCTCGCAGCACGTCGCTCACTCAGCTGATGAGCTTGCTCAGCCCACTCCGCCAGCTCGCGACGCACCCGAGGCTCGGAGCTTTTTGCGACGATTCTCCAGCAGAATATGCCGATCGAGGCTCAAATCGGTCACCCAGCCGCTTCAGCTTCCCGTTTTCCTCGCGCAACTGACGAAGCTCGGTCAACTCGCTGAGGCGCAGCCCCAGCCCCCATACTTCTTCTTGCACAGGTAAAACGTCCGCTGGCTGATCCTGTGCTTCCGGCAGACTTCCACCACCGTTTCGCCTGACTCTGCTTCCCGCAGCACCCGCAAAATCGTTTCTTCGCTGTGTCTCCGCTCGGCCATCGGCTGGCTCTCCTCTCTGCTTCAGGAACCACGACAGGTTGCGACTTCTCAACTTCCCAACGAACGAGTTTTCGGGTTTTGGGTCGGGTCGCTCAGGGTCCTGCCTAGTTTCGTTGTCTTCAGTATTAGCTAACTCCTCAACCGCCATCCAGAAAGCCTACGGACGGGTGACCAACGAAATGCTCGCGGCGGACCTACGCCTCGGCGACTGTGCTGAATCACCAAACGGGTGCCAACTTCGACGGCGCTATGGCGAACGTTAGCGTTTGTGGTCACCCGTGGATCAGCCGTGTCAGTGGGGTCCCGGGTTAGTAGCGTACTGACGCTAGCGGCGGTTCATATGTCAACGTCGCTGAATGATGTCCGGGAGGCATTTCTATGCCGATAAATGCATGGTCAACCGGCATGATAGGGGCCGGTTTGTCATCGACGCGTGCCTTCCAGTAAGGGGAAAAATTACTGGTGATAACTAGAATGCTTTCGCTGTCTGAATTGATAACAAATTCTCTGCGATCATCTATCCATTTAGTCGCTCGCACTGATCCAGATAGAGTATAGCCTGCATCATTCTTCATCTCGTCGATCCCCAAGGCTTCGCTGCTAACAAATACCGTAGATGCGAGAGCAGCTACGCTCGAGCGCGACATGGCCTGAAGGAGATGTGCACTATCGCCATCACGGATTACATGATGGGAGAGGAAGTAGCGCGGCAGTGCATCGGCATTCTCGTAAATATAAAGAGGTATGCCTGGATAAGCTCCACGAACATAACTAAGCAGGCGCCTGTATCTTGGTAATCGTTCCCATGCGAGTTGATGATTCCGCGCAGATGAGGGCAGTAAGTTCAGTTGAGGATCCTCGACCGGGGTCGGAGAAATGATATAGCGCACCCCTTCTAGGCTGAGGAGCGAGAGGTTGTAGTACCTGGAGAACTGGGCCTCTCCGCAAGCAGGAAAGCCTGAACTAGGAGTGTACAAATAAATACGCCCCCCCCAGTCGTAAAAATAGTCGTGCCGCATTATATCAACGGCAAAAAGCGGCGCTTCTACCTGTTCCCAAAATTCGTGATAACGGTTCGTGTACAAGCTGAGGTATCCATCTACGGTGTCGAAATTGTATACCCATAGAAATGCAGGATGAAATGTTGCCGATCGCCCCGCCGCAATAGTCGCAACACGATATCGAGGGAATGCCGATGTACTAGCCGCAAGCTCGAGTAAATCAGGATTTTGATAAAACGCTCGGTAGTTTTGGCCAGAAAGCATCCGATCCAAATGAATCGCCTTCATCTGGATCGACTGAACGATAATGACCAGGCAGGCTACAAATGCTAAAGCAGTTCCAACAGCTGTGCCCCGTGACTGCTTGCTGATTGCAGTTAAATCGATCCGGTATCCCGTAATTAACGCATCAGCCGACATGCCACCGAGCATGGCAGCAAGGAAAGGAACGAGAGTATAAAATCTGTCTATGTTAAAGCCGTGAGTATTTAGCTCGAATACTCTTAACGCGAGATGATACAGTAGATCGGAGCATAGACAAAGCAAAGTAAGGATTAGGAGAATCCGATAGTTGCGGGATCGCCTTCCGGTAAACGCATAGGCTACCATAGCCAGTAACAGTGGCAGCCAGTTGTCCTTTACAAGTACGACTGCTTGACCTATCCATTCCACTGGTGCGGAGAAAGTGCTCTTGCTGAAATCAATATGACTGCGTGGCGAGAGAGGTCCGTTCGCAAGTACCCCAATAATAAGCGGCAGTGATAAAGCACACCAGATCACGCCGAAGAGGGCCACTACCGCCCAGAAACGCGGCGACTTCTGAACGTCCACCAATGCAAACCAGATTAATACCAAAGGTGCAATAAAGATCGATAAAACTAAGTGAGACGCGACACCAAGAAGCGCCCCGGCGATTGTAGCGTAACAAACTGCCCTGGATAGCTTGGTCCGAGCAGCCCGACCTAAGAGCCAGAGCACCAGCGGAATAGCGGGAAGACCAAAGCCGTCATATAACGTGAACCCTGTCGAACCATTCTGCGAAGGTTGAAAAAACAAAGAAAAGGAGAGAGCTGAAAATAGCCCTGGCCAAGGGGCCATATTTAGATGTTCACTTGCGAGTCGAAAACTGAAGTAGCCTGCAATGAAACGTTGCGCGAACATTATCGCACCATAAGCCAACCAGCCTGGCAGCAGCATGAAGGGAAGCAAGAGTCCTTCAATGCAATACTGGGCATTGCGGTCGGCACCAGAGGCCCATTGTTCAGCCCAAAAGCTGAAGTGCATATGTGTCGCCGAAATATGAGCGGGCAGGCTTGAGTCACCGTTGTCAGTCGAGCGGACATACGACAGAGGCCCAAAGGCGAAATGTTCTAATGCCAGCCACAAGGCCCATAGCAGAAATAGCACTAAGACGTAACGACTCCGAAAGATGGAATCATTGGTAGGGTCAGGAGAGATCGGAATTCGCGACTGCGTCATATCTTTTGCGGGGCGCGTAGCTTTCAACTGAACCCTCATTGCTATTTTGAGATTTTACGTCGCTGACGGTTGACAAGAATTCCTTCGAAGATTCACATTGCGTAAGGAAACTTCTCTCATTGGAGAGAATACAACGGCTACTGAAAAACACAGAAATAAACGAAAAAAACAGCTGACGAACCTGATTTGGAATTTTATATTTAGAGCTTGCCTTTACGTCTATGCTTTGGCGCAGCCAAAGATCGCGTTGGCGTTGTCCATGAAACATTAGGTGCCTCAAAACATGCATGAACCTAACAGGATGAAACTTCAGAGCGGCACTTCAGTCGTTGTTCCTGTATACAATAGCGCACCCTTCCTGCTCGACTTGGCCAACGAGTTGGAACCGATCCTGGCCAGTCTAGAATTGCCCTTCGAACTCATCCTTGTCAATGATGGTAGCCGTGATGACAGTTGGACGATGGTTGAGCAGCTAGCAGCGAAGAATGATTGGATTCGCGGCTTCAACCTGATGCGTAACTACGGGCAGCACAATGCGCTCCTGTGCGGCATTCGGGAAGCAAAGTATGCCTGCACGGTAACTATGGACGATGACTTGCAGAATCCTCCCGAAGAGATTCCACGCATCCTCTCCAAGCTGAAAGAGGGATTCGATGTCGTTTACGGGGTCCCACTGATCCAGCAACACGGACTACTTCGCGATCTTGCATCGGAAACTACCAAGATCGTTTTGAGTAACGCAATGGGAGCGGAAATTGCTCGTAATGTGAGTGCCTTTCGAGCATTTCGTACCCATGTTAGAGATGCTTTTCGAAACTATCAGGGGCCGTGGGTATCTATTGATGTTCTCCTCACCTGGGGGACTACCCGATTTGGCGCACTCCCGGTTCGGCACGATCCTCGTCGAGAAGGAACCTCTGGGTATACAGTCGGCAAATTGATCCGCCATGCTCTGAATATGATCACCGGATTTAGTACTCTGCCATTGCAGATCGCTAGTATGATCGGATTTGCATGTGCACTCTTTGGCCTTTTCCTTCTCAGTTTTGTTTTAGCCCGATACTTTTTTCGCGGCGGATCCATTCCAGGGTTCCCGTTTCTCGCATCGATGATCGCAATCTTTTCCGGCACACAAATGTTTACCATCGGCATAATTGGCGAATATCTGGGACGGGTCCACTTGCGCACCATGGATCGCCCCGCATACACGGTGCGCATCAGTACTCATGATATTAGGTGAACCTTATGTCATTTTGCGAATTGTTGCAATGGGATAGTGAGTTCTTTGGGTTAACTATCGCCAGGATTATGGTTCATCCACTGACCTCCAGTATTGTTGCTCAGATTGATTATTGGTCTAACCAGGAAAGTGTTGACTGCCTCTATCTACTAGTGGATTCATCGGATGCAGAAACCGTTTATGTTGCGGAGAGCCATGGCTTCAGGCTAGTTGACATCCGCATCACGTTGGAAGCGATTGTTAATGAACAGAAAGTTGGCGTTGATCCTTGCGTACGAACTGTTGAACCCCGTGACATTGATTTGCTAAGAACCATCGCGGCTAATAGTTTTAGGGAGTCGCGATTTTATACGGACCATCAGTTTCCACGTGAGAAATGTGACGAACTATACGCTACGTGGATAGAAAATAGTTGCGACGGATGGGCGGATGCCGTCCTAGTTTATTCGCCAGAGAAGACGCCACTAGGTTTTGTTTCTTGTCATTTGAAGCCTGATTTTGGCCAAATCGGTTTAGTCGGAGTCCGTTCGGATATTCAGGGGCGGGGTGTTGGAAAGAAGCTGCTGACATCAGCGCTTCATTGGTTCGGGCAACATGAAAGAAAACGAGTTCGAGTAGTCACGCAGGGTAGGAATATAAGGGCTCAGAAGATTTATCAGAAATCCGGGTTCGTAACTTCGGAAGTTCAGCTTTGGTATCACCGGTGGTATCGCAACTGCACATAGACTCATATGGATCATAGCGTACCTTTTAATAAGCCGAGCCTGATAGGCAATGAACTCATTTACCTCAAACAGGCGATCGAAAACGGACACGTGTCCGGTGATGGTGAGTTCACTCGTAGTTGCCATAAGTTGCTTGAGGACGAGTTGGGTTGCTCAAAGGTACTATTGACCACTTCTTGCACCCATGCCTTGGAAATGGCTGCACTACTGCTCGAGTGTAAAGCTGGTGACGAAGTCATTGTTCCATCGTTCACGTTCGTGACAACTATCAATTCATTTGTACTTCACGGTGCGACCCCTGTTTTTTGCGACATCCATCCCGACACGTTAAATCTTGATGAGAGCAAGCTTGGTGCTCTAATAACACATCGCACCAAGGCCATTGTCCCGGTCCACTATGCCGGTGTTTCGTGCAACATGGATAACATTTCCAGGATTGCAGGTCAGCACGGAATCACAATTGTTGAGGACAACGCACACGGCCTCTTTTCACGCTATAGGGGAAAGTACACAGGCACGTTTGGTGCCCTCGCTACGCAGAGCTTTCACGAGACCAAAAATTTTACCTGCGGTGAGGGAGGGGCCCTTATCCTCAACGAGCCTGGCCTGATAGAACGAGCTCTTGTAATAAGAGAAAAAGGAACAAATCGAAGTCGGTTTTTTCGCGGAATGGTGGACAAGTACACTTGGGTTGACGTCGGCTCAAGTTATCTACCATCAGACATGTTGGCAGCATTTCTTCTAGGCCAGCTTGAGCAGCGCTTCAAGATCCAGGCCAAACGGCGCGCAATATGGGAGTATTATCGGCAAAATCTCACTGATTGGGCGGAGGAGAACAGCATCAGGCTCCCGCTTGTACCGAACGAATGCGAGCAGTCGTATCACATGTTTTACCTGCTTATGCCATCACTTGATACTCGAACCAATTTTATTCAGCACCTCAAGGGAAGCGGAATTATGGCGGTCTTTCATTACTTGCCATTGCATCTTTCAGATATGGGAATGAAATTTGGTGGGAGACGAGGTGATTGTCCAGTCACTGAGGACATAAGTGATCGCTTAGTTCGTCTACCGTTTTATTATTCTCTTTCACGGGACGAACAAGAGTTTATTATTGCAACTGCGCGGACATTTTTCTTGCGGAGATGAAATACAGAACCTTGTTTGGGTGTGGAGCAAGGAATATAGGATCTTCCTAGGGGAACCTCTGAGCAAATGGCTGTGTTAAAGAGCTTTGAATTGCCCTTTGTGTACGAACGTGCGGCCACCAGAGTTGCAGTCGTACAATGATTGACTTCAAGGAGAGCACCTATGCCGTTGCCATTATTATCTTCCATCGCCTCTAATATTGAACTTGCCCCTGACGGCATATGGGCCTCCCCGTTTATTTCCGCGGTCTCCTATCCGGGTGAAGACAACGATGCCTGTTTTGCAGTAGAGGCTAATTCATTCTGGTTCACTCATCGCAATGAATGCATCCTCGACGTGGTGCGCACGTTTCCTCCTCTTGAGGCATTCTTCGACATAGGTGGTGGAAACGGTTTCGTGGCCAAAATGCTTCAGGACAATGGGATCGACGTCGTATTAGTAGAGCCAGGTTTAGATGGAGTTCGTAACGCATTGCGACGCGGTATCTCTAACGTCGTGCGTTCCACACTTAGAGACGCCGGTTTCTTGCCCTCCGTACTTCCGGCTGTGGGACTTTTCGACGTGGTCGAACATATTCAGGATGATCACGCATTCATGTCTGACATTTTTCGCCATCTCATACCCGGCGGTCGCGTCTACCTAACCGTGCCAGCTTTCCAGTGGCTCTGGTCACACGAAGATGTTCAAGCTGGCCACTGGCGCCGTTACACTCTCAATAATATCTGTGCGCTTTTAGACAACAGCGGCTTTCAAGTGGAATTTGCTACATACTTCTTCGCATTTCTCATTCTGCCGATCTTCTTTTCCCGAGTGCTTCCGTTTCGTTTCTACCTCGCTCGAAAAACGGATATTCATCAAACTCTGCACCACGACCACCAAATCGTTAATCCAATAGCCAACCGCCTGATAAGTTGGTTTAGGAACCGAGAGTTAGCGCGTATTGCTGTAGGTCGTCCTTTAAAGTTGGGGGGTAGTTGCCTCGTGGTGGCCAGGAAACCAGGTCCGTAAATCCGGCAGTCAGGTGCATCTCCATTATTTGAGTTGCTTGATAATGATCGCAGGCCAACACAGACAATGCTCCCGCAAATTGGCAGTCCGGTCATTTGTGCGGGCCAGACGTCGAATATTCTTCAAGCGATTTTTGCATTCTGATTTGGCCAGCGATGGCAGTTAAGTTTGGCCCACCTGGCGGGAGTTAGCTACGCTTCGTGGATGGGCTGAGGAAGCGTGGCCGGCCGACCAGGAGGGAGAAGGTGGATGAGCTGCATCCTTCCGATTTGGGGAGTTTCGAAACGCAAATAGCTATTGCAAGTGTGGAAAGCAAGGAATCCCTTGATTACTCCACTGCCTATGGATCGGGGCTCGTTTTGTAATTTCTCGAATTGAAATTATTAACCCGCATCTCAAGCTAGCTAAAGTCACTCAACCTCATCGCCTGTCGCCTTACTCAATCCTAGCTCGCTAATCTGAGACGGTATTGAGCAGAAGATAGTTTTTATAAATTAGCTATCTGGCTTAGAAGAGATTCGTACTTATTGATGCCGGACTCGATACCGAACCACGAACGGGATGCGTCTCGCGCTCGACGCACAACGTCCGAGAGCAGAGGCGTGATAGCAATTCGCTCAGCACATCGTGCCAGAGTCGAGAGGGACAAATCTGTAAGGACAATACCTGAGCCAGCCTCGTGGACCTTGTCTGCAACCTCCTGATTGCAACCATATTGGACAGGACGAACACCACAGGCCATCATCTCTGCAAGTTTTGTAGGCATCGAGCCACGCTTGGCGAATGTCTCATTCAGTAGCAATAGGCCCCAGTCCATCAATCGCATCCAGTCTGGCATATCCTGATAACTCGACTGAGTGATGGTGCAGTCATCTTCGGAGATGCCTGCTCCACGAATCAACGCACGAGCCAGCGCAACCTGGTGGGTAACACAGAGCAAATGGGCGTCAGCACGTCGTTCCCTTAGCATGCGAAAGAGCACGAGACCTTCTCGCACGCAGTAGGATGCGTTAATTGCGCCCATCATACCGACGACAAGCTTGCCTTCGAGTCGTAGTCGCAGCTCTGTTGGAACTGTACTTGGCGAGCGACTATCAGGAGAAAAACGGTCAAAGTCAGCACAAGTAGGAATCACAGCGATGGGTATTTGTTGTTTATTTCGTAGTATCCCGGTCCGCAAATCGTCTGCCATCACACGGGTTAAGGTAACGATGGCCACAGCCGATTGGAATAGGCGTCGCTCCAACCATTTCGCGCCTGCGTAGACACTAGGGCGCGTAAACCACTGACCTTCCGCTGCCTTTTCGTCAATCCAATAGCCTCGCGTATCAAACAGGTAAGACGTTCCGCAGCGCAATTGTAAATACCAGGCAATAAACGCGGGCACATACGCGCGAGCATGCACCAAACCGACACCACGCGTCAGAATTAGACGACGTGCACATCGCGCAATTTCACGAATATTTCGGAGTACAGCTTTCGGCCCACCAATACGGTATGGCAGGCGGATCCACTCAATAGCATGACGACGAAGCAGTTCCTCTGTTTTGGTAACTGCATCTGCATTGGCCAAATTGTGTTCACGTTCCAACGAGATGAGGAGATACGAAAAACCTCGATCGCATAGCCCATAAAGATAGCTCAACACCTGCGATTGTCCAAGCGGGTCGAGAACTCCGTCAAACGTTAAGTAGAGGATGCGCCTCCCGCGGAGCGAGCATAGCTCTGAATCCAGTTTCCCGATAGGCATGAAAGTAGAACTCTCCTGCTCCCTTTATGACAATCGAACCGAATCGAAAGGAGGCTTGGGCGTAGGACTGAGCCTCCCGAACGGTCCCCCTCTCAGGATCTCAAGGAGTGAAGCTGGCTCACCGGTCGATCCAAAAAATGCCACCCGGGTGCGTTTTTCCGCGTCGAGCGCCAATGGGTCACAGCTATCCAAAGCAGCAATGCACTGAGTAAACGGCTCTTGCAGGTCACTCGCAAGAAAGAACTTTCGCTCCGAAGCAAAGTACGCCACTTCTGAGGCATGAAGAAGGCTATGTCTAACATGTAAGAATACTGGGACCCCAGCGAGCAGAAATTGCGGAACTACCGACGAACTACTCGTTATAATGATGTCCGCCCATGCGGCGTCCTCTCCTAGAGAACATCCATGAGAAAGATCTACATTTGGGTATTGTTTCAACGTTGCGCTGACCGCCCATTGCATGTCTGTGGGATGCGGTCGCCAACGGAATTGAAATCGTTGAGCCCAAATTTCTCGAATAAGTGGAACTACGGCCAGTAATTCTTCTTGATAAGGTAGAAACGGTAAACAGGAGCCGATCAGAGAGTCCACAGTTGCATAGTTACTTGCGATGAGGATGTTCGTGGCTTTGTATCCTGGATGCCTGAAGTTCTTGGCTACAGTGCGGGGCAAGCCTGCAACAATTGCGCTTTGTCCGAAAGTTTCTGCGGGAATGGCGTCAGCCCGCGTCCACACACATTTGAAGGTTGAAACGCTCGGAGTATCCGACAACCAGGTTACAGGGGAGCCGTGGGCAAAATCCACCGTCGTAGCGCTCGCCTTCTGCAAAATCAAGTCAGCCACTGCAAGTGAGGAAACAGAGGCACCTACGAGAACCACATTTGTGCCCGCAAAAGAGTGCCGTTGTATTGCCGCACGACTCGCTCTTTCAACAGCGATAGCTGTCCAAACATCTTTGGTGACAAGCTTAGCCAGCTGCCATTTGTGCTTGGCCAAGTCGAAGTGAAGCGCACCGGAACGGATTCGCGACGAGCGGCAGGCCAACCTATTTAGCACGCGAACCGATTGCCTCAAGGCTTTCGTACAAACACGTAGGAATTCTTGAGTCGACTCAGGGCTGATCACCTGGTCCACCTTGTACTCGTCACTTCTGTCCTGTAATAGGCCGAGTCCTGGCCACAACTCTGAACCGATATGCGCGCGCAAATTCGAATCCATGCGCGCACCTGATTGAAGGGATCCCGATAACAGGACCCCCAGTTGCTCGCCTCTCTGCAGGGCAGGTTTGACTACTGATTCCAGAACGTGTAGGTTGATGCGAATCCAGTCAGGTACAAGCATGACCCAGAGGTGCGGCACAATCGTGTCGCATGAGTGAGAACGTCTCCTGCGAAGTTCGGCTCTCGCTGGTGCTTCTTTCACATAAATGCGAAGTTGGTCCAGAGCGGTACCAGCGAATGCCACGAGTCCAGTCACAAACAACAGAATGGGCCAGAACACAGACTTATGGCGCGCGACCGTTACTAGAATTCCATTGTTTTGTTCGGCGAGGTTTTGAAGCATTTCAAGTCCGCTCCATCGCTCATCGACGCAATGATATCGAGCTGCCCCGGTCCGTTTGGCTAAGTTCGCCAATGTCGTAAATGGTTCGAGGATTGGCATGAAGAGCCGAATAGCAGCTTCACCGTAAAAGATCTGACT
>Ga0307478_10000601_pt1 | contig 35806 bp, 26 predicted proteins | sample atmos_gasesECM4C_2_FD_203713 | JGI IMG/M metagenome (GOLD analysis project Ga0307478, IMG submission 203713) | Hardwood forest soil microbial communities from Morgan-Monroe State Forest, Indiana, United States - atmos_gasesECM4C_05 | ecosystem: Environmental > Terrestrial > Soil > Temperate...
GCGACAAGCGAGAAAAGGTCAACCAGGCGGTCTTGAATCTGATACGTGCCAGCAATCCGCGAGACGAGATCTTTGTGGTGAATTTCAGCCAGAACTATTACCTCGATCAGGATTTCACCGGCGACGTGAACCTATTGCAGGCAGCGTTGCACCAGGTGTCGGCGAGGGGAAGCACAGCACTGTATGACGCAATTGTGGCCTCGGCCGTCCACTTAAAAAATAACCCGCGCCTCGAAAAGAAAGTGCTGTTGGTCATTACAGACGGTCAAGACAACATGAGTCAGGAGACGCTACAGGAGGCCTCGCGCCGGCTGCAGCAAGCGAACGGTCCGACTCTCTATGCGGTCGGTTTGCTCGGGAGCGGCATGCAAACCTCAGGCCGCGATGCGTTGCAGCACTTGGCCGCAGGAACCGGGGGAGTCGCCTTCTTTCCCGATACGCTCGATCAGGTGGATAACATCACGCGAACGGTCGCGCACGATATCCGCAGCCAATACATGCTCGCCTACAAGCCCAAAAACCAGAACGCAAAACCAGGCTACCAGTCAGTTCGAGTGGAGGCGCACGCCCCCGGTTACAGCAGGCTGACAGTTCGCACCAGAAGCGGATACTTTCCCCCGGAGGCCAGTCACTAGAACCAACCGCCCGCAATTAAGCGATTGGAACTTCCGTGGTATTCCGGAGCTGCGGCGGCATCTGAATCTGGATGATGTTGTTCTTGATGGCGTATACGACCAGATCGCGGATGGAATGCAGGCTCAGTTTCCGCATGATGTTGCTGCGGTGTGTTTCCACGGTCTTGGTGCTTAAGTTCAGAAGTGTAGCCACTTCTTTGGAGCTTTTCCCTTCAGCCAGAAGCTGAGTAACTTCGCGCTCCCGGACCGTCAGGGTGGGCAAATTTGGCGGCTCATTCCGTGATATCGCGTGGCCCTTGTCTAGAAAGCCCGCCAGGACCAAATCATTCACCCGGGGCGTGAAGAACATTCGCTTGCTCTGCAGAGCTTCGACCGCTGATACCAGGTCGCGAGCCGCATCAGACTTGAGCACAAATCCGCGCGCTCCCGCATCCAAAGCTTCACGGATGACTTGATCGGAATCCGTAATCGTCAGAACGATCACTTTGAAATGAGGATCGTGCTGCAACAACTGGCGCGTGGTATCCAGGCCGTTGAGATACGGCATCCCGATATCAACGATCACCACATCCGGCTTCAGTTGTTTGGCCATTTCAACTGCTTCGCGGCCATCCGATGCCTCGCCACACACTTCCCATCCCTCATGCTTTTGGAGAAGTGCGCACAATCCGCGGCGCACAATTTCGTGATCGTCGGCTAACAAGATCCGGAGTTTCATGGCAGATTCTTCCTCCCCATACAACACTTAGCGGATATGACTGACCTGGAACTCATGCCAAACTTCAACATGCAGCAGCGCCCGGACTTCTTGCCAGCGCCGTAAACACTCGATGCTGGCTCACTGCCTCCACAGCTTCCAGCAGGTCCCGCGCAGCGTTCGACTTCACTACATACCCTCGGGCTCCTGCGTCCAAAGCCTCCCGCATCATCTGCGGAGAGTCGTGCTGGGTAACAAATAAAACCTCGAGCCCCGAGGTCTTCGGTTTCTGCTGGATTAGCCGGCAAGCTTCCAAGCCATTCATTCGCGGCATCGTAACGTCCAAGACCACGACATCGGGCTGTAAGGTATCGACTTTTTCCAGCGCTTCGAAACCATCGGAAGCTTCGCCTACCACTTCCCATCCAGAGCGCCCTTCTAAAAGGGTCCTGAGGCCTTGCCTTACGATGGGATGATCATCTACAAGCAAGATCCGGACTCGCATCGCTCTATGGCTCCCCCTGAGGCAGCTTAATGCAGTGTGTACACAACGCCGCTTCTTATACCATGCTCTTTGTTGATTCCTGCCGCAGGAGTCCCCAGACCGAAGGGCAATTCCCAAGCAAACTATCCTGAAACTAGCATAGTCCGGCCCATCGGCCGAATACAGGGAATCCTGTATCTTTAGCCCCGCCTCAAACCCAAACAGAAATAGTGACTTAATTGCCCATTGCGCTCATAGGCGGAAAATGAGGAAAGTATGTTCCCTCGTGCAGCAGCGCGTCGACTGCCTCGACAATCGAGCCTACGTCGGATTTCGCGCAGGCTCCGCGAATTCCGGCCCGACGGGCTTCGTCGGCTAGTTGTCGCGACAGATGAATCGTGACCATGAGAATCGGAATTTCAGGGAAAAGTTCCGCGATCTGCCGCGCCACATCCAGCCCGTTCAGATCGGGCATCTGGAAATCCAACAAAATCATGTCAGGGGGATTTTTTCTTACTCTCTGAATCGCTTCTCCCCCGGTTCGAGCTTCATCGCAGACTTGCCAGGTTTTCTGCTGTTCGAGCAGCACCCGAAGATACTGGCGGACCGCCGGATTATCGTCTACTACAAGAATTCGAACCACAGCGGCACGTCCCTTCTACTTCAGTCGACAAACTTTCCTGCCATTAGAACTGTCCCACCACCATAGAGGCCTGGGGGTGAGGTCACAATACGGTGAACTCCCTAGCGGACAATGCAATATCCGGCAGTGTGGTCACCAGATTCCCTTGTCGCTGCCGGTAAACTTAAATTCCAGAGCAGCTGCGGCAGCGAGTGGAGGAAGCAAGCTGAGGCGCAGCGTGCTCTGGAGTTCGCCGTTAAGCAACAGCCTTGTCCACTCGGAGGCATAGAGCTTCGCGGCCTGCGGGAAGATCGGGATGCGAAGAAATTTTCTTCGAAAGCTAACCAGTTCACTGCCAAATCGCGCGCCATCGATCACCAGTGAAGGCAGCGGCAAGTCCTCTCCTCGGTACGATTTAACATACCCTGACACTGTGACAAGATAGGTGGCCAGCCCATCCCAAAGTCCTGCGGAGCGAGCCAGCGATTTGAGATAGGAGTAATCGATCACCCCCGATTCAACCAGACGGGCGGTATCCGCGACGTCGCACAGGCGCAAATAAAAGTGACGATACATTCGTTGCAGAGTGCTTATAATCAGCCGCTCTTCCGGTGCGGGCACCGGGAAGGTATGTCCACTTAATTCCACGGCGCCAGACCGCCGCACCAGAGACTCGGCGACCGCCACCTGTTCCCCCGTCTGCCCCAATCGCCCTACATGCACTTCCACGAGTTCCGGCAAACCTGGAACAATGAAATTCCACTTGTTCGCCAGGCGATCCCCCCAACTCCGTCCTTCTAAATGTGCCTTGAAGCGTTCACACATGATGGCGACCACATCGGCACTATGCGCATTCGTATACAAGTCAAGGTCGCTTCCAAGGTCGGGCCAGTGATCCAAAGACTTAATCACGATCACTTTGCCGGCACCCTTCAATGCCTCGCAAATCGGAGACAAGAACGACAATGCGTGTTCGATGCGCGCCCGTTCTTTCTCCATTGCATGATTCACTGAATCGGCGAACTCGCTGTCTTGCTCTGCCATCAGCCGATGCAACTCGGGAAACGCTCGCATCACCACGTGATGCGAGCCGGCGAGTCCCCACAGTTCTCCAAGATCCTGGGGGCCGAAGGTGGCGATAGTTGCGGTGATTTCGCCGGTGCAATCGCGCCGCGGGTTGAGACCCGCACTCACCTTTGAACTTTTATTTCCATCAAGTCCAAAGAGGAGTTGAGAGAGAAGAGTGAGACATCTTGTCGAGTTCTTTGCGCCATCCATAATTCTGACCTACTCAGTCGCCCCTCGACAGCAATGATGTAAGCCTTACTTTCGATGTGTAGATTCGCTATCAAGTTGTTACTGAAAAACCCTGAGGTTCAGCGGGAAGAAACGGGACTGGGGCTGCCTCCAACGGCACAATTGGCGGCGGGTTGGCGTTCGACTGCGGTTCCTTCTTCGTAGTCATTCCAAGTTTCAATCATCAGAAACGGAAGAGGATTGGAACTGTCGTAGTACTGCCGGTAGACACTCATGGTTTCATCCAGCGTTTTCCCACATGCGCGCTGAATGTGGCGGTTGAGTCCCCATTTCGCGGCAGAATCGTCAAACCCCGGCCAAGCCCCTCCGATGGCTATCTTGTCGGGATGCTTGTTCTTCATGGTGTCGTAGAAGTGCTTTAGATAGTGTTCGCCCCAATTGCTGCCGTCGGGCGCCCATCCCCCTGGGCCGGGTTGAACCCACGCATAGGACCCGGCAAAATCATTGGCGAACTGCGGTGCGGGCTCGTCTTTATAGATCAGGAGCGGTGGGCGGTCCCAGCTGCTGCAGTGCTCGCGCACGCGATTCCAATCGATGTGTCCACTTTTTGGGAAGACAAAAACCATAGGACGGCCATCGTAGCTGAGGTAGGCATCGCGGTATTTGGCGGAAGGACCGAAATATGCGCTGTAGGCTTTGTCGAGAGCCGCAATGGCGCTGTCCGTGGCTTGCGAGTCCTCGTCTTCCGACTCGTTGTAGAGGAGAGCAACCTGAAAATGGCTCTCGCTCGCCGCTTCTTGCAGGAGTGCGAAATTGTGGTCGGAGTAAGGCCGGCTCTCGCCGTACCAGTCGACGACAAAGGCGGCGATCCCCACGCGACGGGCCTGCTGAATCTGTTTACGAAGAACCGTGGCATCCTCGCTCGAATAGCCCACATCCATGTGGCTATGATCTCCGAACCATGGCATGTAAACCGCGAGAAGTTTAGGAGAGAGCGCCGGAGTTAATCCGTTTTGCGCGAGGGTACGATGGATGCCGCCGGTTGTGCATCCGCTGGCCATCACAAAGCAAGCTAGACAAAGAGTAAGCAGCGCCCTCGACAAGTATCAACTCCATTCTTTCGGCCTTCCTGCCCAGTGATTAGGATGCAGAGAGCGGCGCTGCGGTTGGCGCGGGTACGCTGGCGGGCGCGCGCGTTGAGCGGGTACACTCCCACCGTCTGCGCGCAGCTCAAGACTGGGGCATAGCCTGCAACCGGCGGATCACCCAGCGATCGGCGCCAGGTGTCATAAGCACCAGAAAGTGCATGACCACGTGCTCTTCGTGGACGATCTTTCCCCCATCGGAAATCCGTAGTTCGTACTCGGCTGTGTCCTGCAATTCCATGACATCGCCTTCTGGGGCATAGAACACTGCTTCCAGCCGGTGATTCTGATTCAGATACTGCCGGCTGAGGCCGGAGTGCTGTTGGCTGACTACTGTGTCGTGCAGAAGTTGCTTGGCGTCGCCCGCAAATGTCCCTTCAAGAGGGTCAAGGGTATTCAATTCGAGCGCTTGCGCCATGCTCGTCCAGGCGAAGCGATAATCTCTCACAATTCCATGCTCCGTCAAACTCTCGACGGCTCGCGGGCTTGATTTTTTGGTGTCAAGCTGCACCTGCACCGCCGAGTCGGCAGCGGATGAACTGACCGCCCCGCCAAGCAGCAACGCGAATGCAGTAACGAAACGCAAACCCTGTCGAAAAGTAGCTGCGGATTTGATCATAGAACTCATGGCTTCGCTTCCATACGAAGTTCGTTCCCCATTACTACTCCTGAAGCGACCGACACCACGGTTGCGCCCGATGCTTCAATCTGAGCGCGCGCTATGCCTTGCTTGATGGGAGCGTCGACGGTGCTTTTTCCGTTCGCTTCAGTAGCTGAGAAGGTGACGATGGTGCCATCGGGCACGACATTTCCCGCGCAATCGTGAACCGGTTCGGTTTGAACCAGAATTCCATTCGGTATGCGCTGGCCAGTGATGCGCAGATTGCAGGGATCGGAAGCAACTTGCTGCACAGCCCGCTTGGCCGAGAGATCATCGAGCGAAGCCACCACCTGCAACAAGCCGGCGGATTTGCCGGATGCGGTGCGGAACCACGCCACTCCGTTTTGAGTCCGGACCTGCTTCGAGAACAGAGACTTATCCCCCGCCGTCAGTTGGAAGGTGACCGTTACCGGAGCGAGAACCAGATTGTGAAACTGGTCGAACGGAAACGCTACGCCGCTCACCGCATCACCTAGCCCCACCGGGACACGCGACGGATGTACCAGAAAAGCAAAACTGGCGGGCTTGGCGGCAATTACGTAAAAAGTCCCGCTGTGGCAAGTTTCGGTGCACACCAGGACCAGATAGTCTCCAGCGTTCCGCAGCTCTTGTCCCCGTAGACGGATTTCTTCACCCAGGTTCACCTCGCTTTTGCGCGAGACACCAGGGCCGAGCAGATAAAACGTTGCCTTGCCGCTGCCCGCGGTTGAAATCGTTGCATCATCCCCCGCAATGACTGAAGCAGGGACGCGAAGATCCTGCGCCTCGCCCGTAACCGGGCACGCTACAAGGCACAGGGCCGCGCCGATTAATAAGAGGCGGTGCATGCTAGGACCTGCCTAAACTATACTGGTCGACCACAACGTGAAAGTTCTGCACCTTTGGAGCGACAGACTTGGGAATCTCGACCGCAAACGGCTCCGAGGATTGGGGAAGCAAAGCGCGATCCTCATAACCGTCCGCCACCCATACCACTTTCGCGTTGTTGTCGTAGAAACTTACGATGACATGCGAAATGTTGACCGTCTGCCCGCTCTGATTGAACAAATCTCCGTGCAGCACGCTCTTGCCTTGAAGATCGGATTCGATTTTTTGATTCATCACGCCGATCACAGGATCGGCCGAGGCAGGAACCAGAGTGGCTTTCTGGTCCATACGTACGCTCTTCACATTCTTCAAACTGATGTTGGGAAAATCGATGCGGTATGGACTTACCTGCTTAGGCAGAAGAATATGATTTATTTTGTCGAAGCTGGTCTCATCATCAATGGTGCTGCCCGCTCCATCCAGCAGAGTGGCATTGACGTTGACAAAGGCTGGCACTGTGTCTTCGTTCACAACTTCGCCCATCACCAGCGCGCCTTCGGCTGAATCCACGGCGTTCATCGAAATGATTCGCACATGCGGCGCGTCCACGTTCTTCGATCCCCACTCGTCCGCGCCACCCCCACTTACCAGATCCCAACGCAAGTATGTGACAGGGATCACTTGTGCGGGCACGCTGGGCACCTGAATCTTGGGTAACACTGTCTTCCATAGATCCCCTTCGCGGATCAGATGAAAGTCGCGCACATCCTCAAGAGGACCGACCGGGGTTGCCCAATGAAGGCGTACACGCATCTGAGCCTCGTCACTGGTGATATGCAGTGGCCGTGATTCGAAACCCTCCAGGGACGAGAACGAGCGCAGGCTTCCGTTCGACCCAGTCCAGTCCTGAATAAATGCTTGCTTGTCCGTGATGCTGCTCTTCGAGACGTCGGTCAAAGCCCTGTCCCAGTTGCGCCGCTGCACGTCCACCAGAAGATTTTTGAGCGCCTGCTCCGGAGTGCTGGCTTGCGGGGTGTACACCGCGGAACCGGCAGCAATTCCGATGGTGCCGTGAGCTTGCCCACCAACAAACAAGCCGAGCACCATAAGTGCGGCGGTTGCGACTACGAGAATGATCGGCAGAATAAATTTCATTGCAGGCCTCAGGCCACGAAATGCCGTTCTGGACGCTCCGCGCGCACCGGCAGGTGCGCACCGGCCGGCACCCGGCGCCGCTCAGGCAGCAGGAGTTCCAGGAAAATCGCCAGGAAGCTCACCCCAATCGGTAATATCCCCCACATCAATCCCTGCCACGGGGGTGGCATAGTGTCGGAATCAAGCTTATGAGCGGGTGGCACGTCATCCTTGGACCATGCTGTGATCTCACCGCTGCCGAAAGTCTCGATCTTTCGCCAGCCTACGAAGGTCAATAGGGGCTCGTAATACGAATCATGGACAAAGATATATTTCAGGCCATAGCGATTGGCGTGCTCCAGCATGGCTCGCAGCGACGCCATGCCGGCGGACCCATAGAATTTCGCATTGGTCAACTGCGCCGAACCGTAGTGAGTCATCTCAGGCAAAAGGCGGGCAGAGTTATAGTCTCCGTCCACGCTGCCCGCACTGGTATAGGTCGAAACCTTGGAGAGTTCGCTCCCAAATCCCAGAGTTATGTAGCGGTACGCATCATGGCCGTCACGATTCAGAAAGGCAATTACGGGCTGCACATTCGTCGAGCCCGTGGGCCGGAAGGGATTGGCGTTGAGCCACCACAGCGCCGCCCCGACTGTGCTTACCGCCGCGAGCGACAGCACCACCGCTGCCTTAGCCTGGAATCGATCAAGCAACTCGATCGTTATAATGCCAACGATCGGCATGGCCAGCAATGTTGCCCAGAACGTGAATCGCTCGAAGGTTAGAATCTCAAAGGCCCGGCCCAGCAGCCATCTTGGCAAGGGCGTGGTGCCGCCGAGACCGAAAATCAAGGTAAACCAGAAGCCGATCAAGAGCGGCCGCAACCGGCTCGAGGCAGCGCCTCGAATCAGAATGAAAGGCAGCGCCAGGATCAAAGCTCCGTATGGAATCACGAAATAGTTCACAGCCGTGATGGAATTCAGCAGAAAATTGGCGCGGCTGTCGTGAGGAATTGGGATCTGGTGAATCGGATGTTGAATGATGGCCAGCCAATATGGCAACAGCACCAGACCCACGCCCGCGCCCACTGCGACGGCAAACACTGCAGCTCGAGAAAGCACGCCGCCGACCGATCCTGATACTCGTTCATCGCGCGCATCCAGAAATGCGACCCAGAGGACCGGGCCCGCAAAAAGAACCACTCCGAAAATAAGGGTGACGTGATGAGCGGCTGCAGCGGACAAGCTGATGGCGACGCCCTTCAACAGAGACTTGGCACGGGCCTCCGTCATCCATTCGTAGAAGTACGGCAACGCGTTCAAATACAGCGCTGCCGAAGATACGGTTGCTAGTTGCCCCGCCTGATAGACCAGGAAAGCCAGCGCTCCCAAAAACACGCTGCCCAAAGCAGCATAGCTGGCGGCGCGATCGTCTACCCAAATCCGGGCAAACCGAAACACTCCAACCGGCAACAGCAGCACTGCGATCAACTGCACCAGCATGTAAGCCATTTTCAAACCGGTCACGGTTGAGAGCAGCGCGATCCACTGATGAGTCAGAGGCGGGTAGGTGGTCTGGGAGAAGCCGCCAAACCACTTCTCATTCCATGGATTGAACCAATGGTGAGCATAGTGCGATGCGAAGAACATGTGGAAATTGGCATCGAACGAGCCTGAAGGCAGCTGCATGAGCAGCAACGGCCCGTGGACCGCCAGGGCTACCAGGACGATGGCGAGAATTGGGATTGGACGGGAGTAGCTTTCGACAGTGCTCACTTTTTGTGCTCCAGAGTCCCCAGCCCGCACTTGGATTCGCAAAGCCTGTAAGGGGTTTACTCTATTTTTCCTCATCTCCTTCTAATGTTCGATTTGCCAAGGCAGCCTTACCCGGCGGAGTGGCATCTGATGTGGACCGCAAGAATGCTTGTGCGGGAGGTAAAGCCAAAGCCTTGTATAGAACGTGGTGACACCGTGAAAAGCCGATTTCCGCTCGCGAGCTTTTGCATATTTGCTCTTTTAACTTGCTGCCTGGGACAGACTTACGATGTCAACGGTCAGGGCGGCAGTGCTACGCCCGATAAGCAGAACAACTCGTCCGAGAGTTCCGCCCAGACCAATACGGAGCTGGGCTGGGGATCCAGCATCGAAGTTGCCCGCCAGGCGCGAGCAGCCGAGGAAGCCCTAAAAAGGAACGACTACGCAGCCGCGATTTCCTTCGCCGAGCGTGCCGCCAAATCAGCTCCTCAAAATCCAGAACTCTGGTTCCTGCTTGGCTATTGTCAGCGGTTGGGAGATCACTACCCGGCCGCCGTCGAAGCCTACAACCGCGGCCTGAAGATTCAGCCCAACTCGGTTCGCGGTATGGCCGGATTGGCGCAAACCTACGCCAAGATGGGCCGAACTGCGGAAGCAGAACAACTGCTAAGGCGCGTAGTGGAGGCGAATCCAAAAGACGGCAACAGCCTGCAGTTGGCTGGCGAGCTTCTGCTTAATTCCGATCCGGCGCGCTCTCTCGAACTGCTGCAAAGAGCTGACGCGTTGCAGCCCAGCGCTCACACTGACTTGCTGATCGCCCACGCTTACAAACATCTCGGGCAGACCGAAGAATCTACACGTTATTTAACTCGCGCCAAGAACCGGGCCCCTCACGACCCTGAAGTCTTGCGTGCGGTGGCTGGCGAATATCGCGATCAGGGTCAGTACGATCAGGCGATCGCGGCCCTCAAGGCGATTCCCAGTAAGACCATCGATGTGCAGGCCGACCTGGCATATACCTACCAGCTCGCCGGGAAGCAGCAGGAGGCGGCGGATTTGTATACCCGCCTGGCGAAAAGCGCGAAGGGAAACCTTGGTCTCAACCTCAGCGCAGCGCAAGCCTTGTTCGCTCTAGGCCAGACGGATGTTGCGCAAACTTTTCTGAATGAGGCTCGGCGGATCGACAGCAACAATTACCGGCTGCACGCCATTTCCGGCGCTATCGCCGAATCCGACAATCGCTTCGATGACGCCAGCGCTGAATACACTCTCGCGCTTAACAGTTTGCCACCGCAGATTCCGGAAGGTCCGCTGTACCCCATTGAGTTGCGGCTCAATCTTTATGAACTCGACCTGCGCCAGGAAAACGCGGCCGCGGCAAAGCAGCAACTCGATTCCGCTTTGGCCCTGATCAACCAAGTCAGCGTTCCAGCCTCTTCCCGGCCGGAGATGTTAAGGCTCCGCGCGGCGATCGAGGCTGGTTCCGGAAACACGGATGCCGCCAACAAAGATCTGCAGGAAGCTCTGTCGCTAGCGCCTTCCAACGTGAATTCGCTTTTGAACTTCGGCAGCCTGCAGTGGAAGATCGGCCAGAAAGATGCCGCGGAAGCCACTTTTTCGAAAGTCCTCGAATTGGATGCCCGCAACCGAACCGCTTTGTCGTCTCTGGGATATCTGGCGCGCGATAAAGGCGACGCCAAGCTTGCCGAGACCTATTTCACTCGCGCCGTCAGCGCGCATCCGAAGGATTACGCACCGTATCTTGCCTTAGGCGATCTGTACACGGCGGAAAGGAATTTTAAGTCGGCAGAGGCAAATTACGAGAATGCTTACCAGCACATGCCGACCAATCCGCTGATTATCTCAGGCGCCGCCAACGCCGCTCTTGAGTCGCACAATTCCGACCTCGCCAAGCGCTGGCTGGATCGCGCCAAGGGCAAGATGAACGACAGCCCGCAGGTCAGCCGCGAGCGGGAGCGGTATCTTACATTGAAGGGCGAGTACGCCGAAGCAGCGAAGCTCGGCTTTTCCGTGCTGGAAAAGCTTCCTCGCGATCGCGAAGGCGTTGACTATCTCGCCTATGACCTTTATTACCTGGGCCGCTACGAAGAAGCATTCGCGCTGGTAACCAAATACGAATCGATTATTCCCAACGACAAGGATCTGGCGCTGATTGCGGGACACGTCCACGCCCATAACGGACAACTCCGTGAAGCGGTCGCCGATTATACCCGGGCGCTGGAGCGCGATCCCAAAATGTCCTTGGGATATGAGAATCGTGGATACGTGTTCAACGATCTTCGCGAGCCCGCGAACGCCGTAAAGGATTTTCAAACAGCACTCCAGTTGCAGCCGGATTACGGCGAGGCGCATCTCGGGTTGGCGTATGCCGATCTGCAGCTGCATCGGCCTAAAGCGGCTCTCGCTCAATTGGAAGTGGCGCAGAAAATCTTAGGTAAGTCGCATATCTGGCACCTGGCCAGAGCCGAGGCATTTCGACAGGAGCAGGATTTCTCTCACGCCGAACCGGAGTATCGAATAGCGCTGCAGGAAACGCCGGACGATCTTAACACCCAGTTGGCGTACGCCGACACGCTGTTTCGCCTGCGGCGATTCCAGCAGTCGATTGCCACTCTAGACATAGCGCAAAAGCTGTCTCCCACAGAGCCCAGGGTTTATGCCTTGAGAGCGGAGGTCCACGCCAGGCAGGGAGCGCGCGACGAAACGATGCGCGACATCCAGCTGGCCGAACAGTACGGCAAAGATCAGGTTGATATCCTTATGTCCACCGGCGGCGCGCTTCTGGCTCTTGGCGATCGAGACGCGGCGATGCAGCGGTTCTCCCGCGCCCTGGACATTCCGAACGGAGATCGCATCGGTGTTCGTCTGGCGGTCGCCCAGGTTTTCATGCGACAAGGACATTACGATGAAGCGCGCCGGCAGATCGCGCTGGGATTCGCCGAGGCTCGCGTCGATTCATCCCCCGTTGTCCCGGACGACATTGCGCAGGCAGCTGCCATTTTTCTCGCACTGCATGACTTCGAGCTGGCCGAAACCTATTTCGATAAGGCGCGGTTGGTGGGAGCTAATCCGCGCACCGTTGACATCGGCCTGGCGAATACCTATCTCGCTGAAGGGGAGACTCGCAAAGCCGAGGAAGCCCTCTCCAGCCTGGGGACAGCGGACGATTTTCGCGACGACTACGACTACCAGATGGCTGCGGCGAATGTGTACCGGCAGCATCAGGATACGGTGCATGAGCTCACCGCCTTCGCCCAGGCCAGCAGCGTGGCTGGCCAGGAAGATCGCGGAGCCGCCCAGACCGCGCAGTTTGAAGCGGCGAGCCAAGAGGGACACCAGATTACGCAGAATCTAAGTATGTCGCCTGAGGTCTCCTTTTCACCCGCTCTGGAAGACATCAACGTTTACACACTCGACGCCAGAATTTTACACGTGACCAATCCGCTGTTGTTGCCGCCGCCGCGCCATTCTTACCAAAGCTTGGCGGCCTCTCACTACCGCATTCATCTCGGCAGCCTGCCGGCGATCACCGGCTTTGTGGGCGAAAGCATGACCGCTGGACGTTTCCTTTTCCCCAGCGTCAACGTTGTTCAAGACCGCAATACCTATGACACCATTTTCAACGGCGGAATCACGCCAGTTCTTCATTTCTGGTCGAACAGTATCGCCTTCAACGGCGGGCTGCAGTTTACGATCCGTCGCGATACTATCTCGCCGGTCTTCATGAGCCAGAATCTCTTTCGCCAGTTCCTGTACATCTCGACCAGCTCTTTCTACAACTGGGTTGCAATCAACGGCAGCGCTATTCGCGAAGCTGGGCCGTTCACCGACCAGAGCCTGAACTCGCGAGACCTCTCCGCCAGCCTGGAATTCACCGTCGGCCGACCCTGGGGACACACTGCCCTGATCACCGGATACACCGTCCGCGACCTGCTGTTCCACCCGCTCGTGCAGGAGTATTTCAACACTTCCACCTATATCGGCCTTCAACGCAAGTTTGGCAGCCGTTTGACCGTTGCCGCCCTGGCCGAGGACCTACGATCGTGGCGGGTGCAGAACACACAGTACGCCATTGCTCAGGCGCTGCTGCCGGGAGCGAGATTCGAATTCCGCGCCAACCCCCGCTGGACCGTCCAAGGCTCGTTTCTGCTTTCGCGCGGAATGGGTTACCACCAATACGACAACGCACAAAGTGAATTCCTGGTTTCCTACACTCGCGCCATGCACAGCAGTGTAAGGGATGATGCGGACGGTGTGCCGGTCACTCATCCGCTCCGCCTCTCTTTCGGAGTTCAGCAGCAGACGTTCTACAACTTCGGGGGTTCAGCCCAAACAAGCACCTTTCTTCCGGTCGTACATTTGTCGCTATTTTGAAATCTGACGCCTTCCATGACCGACGCAATCATGACCGACACAATCAAGGGCTCCGTGGCTGAAACACCGGTCACTGAGTCATCCGTCGGCGGAACGCAGGCAACAAGGTCTTCGCCGGCCAAGACCCTGAAATCCAAGCTCTTGGGGGGCAGTCTAACGTTACTAGCTGGCTCTGGGCTGGTGGGGGTGACAAACCTCGTCTACAACGTAGCCACTGCCCGGCTGCTCGGCCCCAGCGGATTCGCCCATGCCACCGCGGTATACACCATCCTGATGCTGATATCGGGCATCACTTTGTCGTTCCAGGTTGTGTGCGCCAAATATGTGGCGAAGAGCGCATCCCCGGAAGGTCGCTCCGTCGTGTTCGCAACGTTGCACCAGCGATCATGGATGGCGGGAATCGCCATCTGCCTCCTGTTAGTTCTGGTCAGGCGACCGTTGACTGCATATCTGAATCTGCCCGATCCTGTATTGATTTCCCTGCTGGCGATGGGCATTGCTTTCTATGTCCCTCTCGGAGTGCGCCGCGGATATATTCAGGGAATTCATGCCTTTGGACCTCTGGCGATCAATTTCATGCTGGAAGGATTGGTTCGGCTGTTCGGAGTATTTCTGCTGATCGGGATTGGCCTGGGAGTGAAAGGAGCTGTGCTCGCGAGCGTAATCGCAGTAATTGTCGCCTATTTTGCCGCGCTACCAAGCCCCGGTTTGACGTCTTTCCGCTTTCGTGGAATCGCCATTTCGTTTCGAGAAGGACTGCAGGCGATCGTTTTCTTTTCCGGCCAGACCGTCATTAACAACTTCGACATTGTGTTGGTAAAACATTTCTTCCCTCCCGCGGAGGCGGGATTCTACGCCGCGATCGCGCTCGTAGGCCGACTTGTGAATATGTGCGCATGGTCGGTGGTAAACACCATGTTTCCGGTGTCCGCAGGGGCTGGCGACGAAGAAGGGAAAGGCAGTCCTGTCCTTTTTACGTCGCTGCTACTGGTCTTTCTCATCCTCAGCGTTTTGATCTTCGGCTTATGGATGGTTCCCAGCTTTCTGTGGAAGACTCTTTTCGGGGCGCATTTTGATGTGAGCAGCTACGGGGCCTTGGCGCCTCTACTGATCCTTTATGCAATCACCACCGGAATCTATTCGCTGAGCTCTGTAATCATCACCTACGAAATGTCCCGCAAGATCGCGAATACCAGCTGGCTGCAACTGGCGTTCAGCGGCGCTTTGGCGCTGGGGATTTATATCCTCCACCAAAGCCTTCACCAGGTGATTGTCATCCAACTGGTATTGATGGTGATCTTACTCATCGTCCTGATGGTTCCATTGTTGCGGAACCACATGACAACTCCAGCTGCCATTGTTTACGGCGGTCTTCAGCTTCGCCGCTTGCTGACCGAAGAAGAAGTGATGGCCGAGTTTCTGAGAAGTGAATTTCATCACCCTGAGTTCGACGAATACCGCCACGAGTTCGATGCTGTGGTCAGGCATCCGGATCTGAATAACTCCAGAGAGAACGCGGTGCGCCAGGCTTTGTTGTTCTTGAGGAGGGGGGCGATGTGGCGGGAACTTCCCGCCGACACGCGATGGTTTGAGGTCGAATTAGCGCCTGAAGACCTAGCTCGTATCCGCTTTTTCCCGCGAGCTCAGTGGCGCCGGGTAGCGCAAGGCAGTTTTTATCTAACCGACGTGGTGGAGCGCATCCGCCCACGGCTCGACTCTACCCACGATGAGTTTTTTGATAAGTTGCGCAGTCTTAGTTCGTCGGTGCAGGAGAACCTGATCAATCCGACTGTTCTTCTTATCGGAGTCGATAACACCGGGCCTTTGACCATCCTTGACGGCAATCACCGCATGGCGGCGGCTATGCTCGGGCCATCTCTATCGGTGCTCAAGCGCCTTCGGTTTATTTGCGGATTCTCACCCCAGATGACGCGCTGCTGCTGGTACGCCACCAACGTCAACACCCTGTTGCGGTATTTTAAGAATCTGGTCCGCTACTTCTCGTACGACCCAGAATCTGACATCGACCGCTTCCAGGAAAATAGTCTCTAGCTGGGTACAGAAGAAAGAAGGGCGTCTCGCGTTAGCGGGATCAGCCCTGACTTATATGCTTGGAGAAAGCGCCATCGGTGGTACCACCGAAAAACTGGCGCTTCGGCGCTGTGCAAACCGCTCTCGATGAATTCTACTGCCGAGTCGACGTACTGGTTGCAGGAGTAGCCGGCTCCTGCACCACCGAATTGTCGCGGCGCCGCAGCAGAATTGGTTCATGCTGCTGGCGGAGGGCTGCACGCTCCTGAGAAACTTTAGCACCGACTTTCGTTTCGCTGTCCGCGGCAACCTGGCCCAGCTTCATGCCTTCCGCAGAACGCCGCGTCGCCAAGCCTACAGTCGTGTTCGCGCCCCCAAGTGCCTGCGCTCTCTCATAAAAAAATTGAGCGGTCTCCCGATCGCCTTCAATTTCAGAAAGGTATCCAATATTGTTAAGCGCGAATACATTATTGGGATCGAGCGAATAGGCGTTTCGAAACGCTTGCTCCGCAGCTGGAAGATCGTTGCGATTAACATCCGAGACGCCGCGGATGTTCAACTCAGCCACTTTTTCTTCAGGAGTCCTTTGCGCCTCCAGGCGGCCGCGCAAGTTCTTGGCGTTCTGCGCAGCCATCTCAGTAACCGGTTTGCCCCGCCATGAACCATTCAGCGTAACCACGGCGGCGGCATCTGAGTGGACAGCCGCGGCGGAATCGTAGTATTTGAGCGCAGCCGCGGACTCACCTTCCATTTCCTTTGCGACACCCATGTTGTTCAGGGTGAATATATTTTGAGGATTATCCTTTAGCACCCTCTGCAGGAGAATATCCGCTTCCGGCGCCCGCCCTTGCGAGAGCAAGCGTACCGCTTCGACATTCTCGTGGTTGATTTGCAAAGACGTGTCTGGAATGGCCAGCGCCTGCTTCATGGTGCGGCCCTCCACCTTCGACGAGCTCGCGCGGTAGATAACAGCGTCAGTAGCTTGCTCTGTCGAGAGTTCGTAGAACCGCTGCGCCCGATCAACCTGCCCTTGCAACTCCGCAATGTAGCCTAGATTGTTCAGCGTGAACGGGTCATCGGGATCCAACAGGTAAGCTTTGTAAAACAGAGTCTCTGCCTTCTCGTAGCGATGCTTGTGGAGCTCCAACACGCCTTCCTGATTTAAACGTTGCACGGCCGTCAAGTGACTGCGCTTGGGAAGCGTGATTTTGAAGTCTTTCGCATGGACATTCGGAGCCCATGCAAGAATTGCACTCGTCGTGCCGACGACCATCCACCGTTTCCAGAACATTCCTAAAGAACCTCGCTGCAGAAGGGCTTTGAAGCGTACTTATGATGCCAAAACTCTCCGATTGTTTGCCGCCTGGGCCAGCATTTTCGGCAGAAACATGACTACCTTATCGCCGCATTCGGCATCCAAGTGATGCGTTGAAAAGTGTGCCAGTGGGGATCTGCCATGAGTCGGTCGTTTTTAAGAATGTTCTTAGGAATTGTTGCAGCGAGTTCCATTCTCACTGCTGGGGCCGTTGGACAAGTAGCGCCCTCTCAAAGCATCGTTTCGGACTCCTCCGAGGCAAGACCAGAGGCCTCCACCGCAACCCCAGCTATTGAGGTGGCGCAGCCGACTCCCGACCCTGCCAGCACCCCATCCATCGAGATATTGAAGCCGGCCCCAGAGACTGCGGACGTGGTAATCGATCCCGCCAGCCTGCTTCCCGACCTGCCCAAGTTACCCAACGCAAAGGCCAGCTTGATTGGCGGCACCGTTGGCAGGCTTGACCGGGTGCGCGATCAAATCACGGTGCAAGTTTTTGGTGGTGGGAAGATGAAGATCTCTTTCGACCCGCGGACTCATATTTACCACGACGGGGCCGAAGCCTCGTTGTCGGATTTGCACCAGGGAGATCGGGTATATATCGAGACGATTCTCGACGGCAGTAACGTTTTTGCCCGGGCGATTCGGTTGAAGACTTCCACGTCCGCTGGCGAAAGCCAGGGCATTATCACCAGCTATCGTGCCGACAAAGGCGAACTGCAGTTGCGCGACGCTCTATCCCCACAAGAGGTCAAGATACGAGTCACATCGCAAACCCGAATTATCGAAGGTGACCACGCGGCCTCCTCCGGTAAACTCGCCCCCGGTACGCTGGTGGCGATCAAGTTTGGCCCGCGCCAGAATGGTGATGAAGTTGCCCGCGAAGTCTCAGTGCTCGCAATTCCTGGAGCCAGCTTCACTTTTGCCGGTCAAGTTACAGCCATCGATCTTCGCCTCGGTCTCCTCGTTCTGGCCTCATCGACCGATCACAAAACCTACGAGATTTATCTCGATCCTTCGGTGGGGGTTGATGACAATCTTCGTCCCTCAGCGAATGTCACTGTGCTTACCCGCTTCCAGGGAAATCACTATGTGGCCCGCAGCATCACGGTGAATTCGCCAATCCAGCGATAAGGATCAAACGTCGATTTCCCCTTTCGTGATCTACGACGAACACCCTTCCGAGATTTCCACGGAAAAATCCCTGCCGCAACAATCCTGCCTCCGATACCAACAACACCTTTCCCGTGCAGTATATTTTCCGTAGATGATTGCGGGCGGCCACCCCTTGGGTGTGCGACACACATTCTCGTTTGCTGAAGGACAAGCGCGCGAAGCACCGTTCGAGCTGGAAGAAGAGCCCAGCGGCGGCGTGCATTTGCAGAACCAAAGGTGCGCTCACGATGCTCCGGCAACTACCGTATGGCCCTCCGGTTGTAGCACTGAAGTTCTTAGCCGAATGTTATCTATCCTTCAACTTCTTTCCCGCCTAAGCTGACATCGTTCCCAGAAAGTTCCCAGAAAGATCAGAGGCCGGTAAGAGGAAATCTACAGGCAGGCGTGCCTTCCTGGTGCTGGCCTCAACATGCAAGCCTCGGCATTACTCCGCCCCTGAGGACCAGATGCGTGGTGTATATCTTGCGATTGCAGTGATGTTCCTGGCTGCGTCGACCCTGTGTTCGGCCAGTTCTTCCTACGTCGTACCAACCACAACCCTTTCTGCCCAAACCTCTAATAACACCAGCGCGGCAAACAGTTTCACGAGTCAATCGAATGGCAACCGCGGCGCCGCAAGTGTGAGCAAGGTTGACGTCCATTCGTTACTCTATTCCGGTGCGACGACGAAGGTTTACGCTCACCTGCTGCTTTGGTTCGGGCCGTCGAACCACATGAATGTCGGTTACAGTTCCACGGATGCCGCGCAGATCAAGAGCCAGATTGATGACATGGTGAGCCGGGGCATTGATGGCGTGATCATCGACTGGTACGGCTCCAACAACGGGATCGACCAAGGCACGAAGCTGGTGATGGCGGAGGCAGAGAACCATCCAGGGTTCACTTTCGCGATCATGATAGATCAGGGAACCATTGAATGGGACTCCTGCTCGGGGTGCACGCCGCAGCAGGCTTTAATCAATCAGCTGCAGTATATCGAGAATACCTATTTTTCTTCGCCGGCTTACATGACCCGGCAGGGGCAGCCGGTCATCACGAACTTCAATGTCGATCTTTCGTATTCGATCGACTGGAATGCGGCGAATGCTGCCTTGAGCACGCATCCCGTGTTTCTGTTCCAGAACAACGATGGTTTTAGCCACACACTCAGCGACGGCAGCTACGCCTGGGTCATGCCTACTACTACCGATTATGGCAAGAGCTATCTCGCAAGTTTCTACAATGCTGGAATGTCATTTCCCGCTCAGCAGGTGGTAGGAGCGACCTATAAAGGGTTTAACGACAGTCTAGCCAGTTGGGGGTCAAACCGGGTTATGGGCCAACAGTGTGGTCAGACTTGGCTGCAGACCTTCTCAGACATCAATGGCCTCTACAACTCTGGAAAGCAACTCACCGATTTGCAACTTGTAACCTGGAATGACTACGAAGAGGGTACCGAGATCGAATCTGGCATCGACAATTGCCTGACGCTCGCGCCCTCAGTCTCCGGAAACGCTTTGCAATGGAGCATCAGTGGAGATGAGAGCACAGTCGATCACTATACGGTATACATCAGTTCTGACGGTGCGAACTTGATGTCGCTGACCGATCTCACGCCAGGGCTGCGCTCGCTTAATCTTTGCGGCTTTCCCATTCCGAACGGCGCCTATAAACTATTCGTGCAAGCGGTGGGCAAGCCTACCTTGGCAAACCAGATTAGTGGAGCCATCAGTTACAACTCTGCGTGCAATACTGCCCCTGCCCCGATTCCACCGGCCACGCCGCCGACTGTAGCTTTTGGCGCGTCTCCATCTGCCATTACGATTCCTGCGGGGCAGTCGGGACACTTCACCGTCACAGCAACACCTCAATCGGGCGCGTTCAACAAGGCAATTTCTCTTTCATGCGCCGGGATTCCCAGTAACTTGAGCTGCTCTTTTTCCCCCGCTTCCTTTACTCCCGGTTCCGGGGTCGCCACTTCCACTCTTACCATTTCCGCCGCTGCTGTTACTGGGATGGACTTGCCCCAGCGGAACAATTCGATCCCAATCTTCGCTGCCTTCTTGTTGCCCTTCGGGATAGGCGGCTTCGCCCTTGTCGGCAGCGTTCCACGTAGGCGCAAGGCTCAACTCCTCGCTCTGATCGTTGTTGTGGGAATCGGAATGGCGGGAAGTTCTTGCGGGGGAAGTGCCGCCAGAACCCAGACTGCGGCCGCGGTAACGGCCGCCAGCAGTTACTCCGTCACCATTCAGGGGAATGCCACTTCCAGTCAGCTTTCCACTGTCGTTAGCGTTACTGTTCAATAGGAGCTCTTGCCCGGAACCGTTCGAGCGCGGGCGATGAATCGCGGATCGATGCACCCAGCCCAGCGAGTTCCGGGTCATCAGCCTCAACATGAGCGACTTCGAGGGCACCCAGCCCGGCAGCCTGCGGAACCTGGTGATCTGCCGCAGGGCCTCGGTTCGCTGCTCGAGTTCGAAATGCCGCAGATATTTCAGGACGATGGTTGGCATCGTCATGCGCAAAGCCGTGGAAAAATTCTGAACCGCCATAGCTTGCTGCTTTTCCTGGTTCGTCAAAAAGTTAATCAGGCAAGTGGCTAAATCCTGCGCATGACCCGGCTGATAAAACTCGATCGCGAGTTCTTCGCCGTCCGCCATTTGGCGAAAGTCAGGAAGATCCGCGCACACGATAGGAACTCCATAGGCGCAGGCCAAATGTGCAACTCCGCTGGAACCGGTAGAGGAAGAGTAAGGCATTACGGCAACCGTTGAAGTCTGGAACAGGTCTGGCAGCCGAGCCTCATCCACATAGCCGGTGAACTCAATGGCGGAATTTCCTGCGTGCTTCTTCCTTAGCGTCTCCACATAGCCTGGCGCTTGCGGATGATCTCCTCCGCCCACAACCAACTTGGCGTTCGGCAGCGTTGCACTCACAATCTGGAACGCCTCAATCATCAGCTCAAGCCGTTTGTACGTCCCCCATTTTCCGAACGCCAGAATTCGGTGCTCTGGATTGCCGCGACGGGCGAAATCCGGGTATTCGGGTCGGCCCGTCAGAACGCCATGGGATCGCACATGAACGTTGTCGTGACCATACTTTTCATGGAGTATCTTCCGATATCCAGGCATGAGCACTGAGACCGAATTCGAGAGCAATAGCATCCTGGTGGCGACAGCACCAGCCGCGAGGTAGACGCGCGGGTACCGAACCCCTGCATCTTTCAAATCGACGGTATCCATCAGATGGTGCAACGTCACGTGGGTATAACGGCCGCTCAGCCTCGCTAGCAGCGGAGTAAGAAGTCCCAGGAAGGCGTTAACCGGGTTCCGGCCAAACGTACTAAAAAGCAAATTGAACCACACCACATCAGGCTTCAGTTTCCCAATCGTCCGCAGAAGGCGAAATGAACTCGCGGGATCATCGAACGACCAGCAGCGCTGCACGGAGAAGCCATCGAGCTCGGGTTGAGCCGACGATAGCTTATCCGCAAGAATCGTAAGGCTAAGAAAAGGATTGCGACGCAATTCCTCGGCGAGATGAAGGCCGTACTCGCTCAATCCACCTTGGCTGGGCGGAAAAGTGGTTACCAGACAGATTTTCATTATTCCTCGGCCCTCGCGCTTGCTTGTGTTTGATGAGGATTGTTGGCAAAGATGTTGCTGCGCAATTCAGCAGGCTGTCACTGCAGAGCCGGTAACCCGGGGAGACTGGTCTCTGGCTGGGACAATTTTTGCAAAAACGCTTGCCGGATTCTCACCGATGCGGCTTCAATGGGAAGGGGTTCGATCACGCTGATGTTCCCTGCAATCCGACTAAAGTTCAGGTAGGCGTCCCGGTTCCGACGAAGAAATTCCAAAGGATATTCTGGTTTCCGAGCATAGGCTGCATCGGGATCAGCGTCGATGATGTATGCCACGTCTGGCTTAGGGACGAAAGCAAGAACGAATCGAATAAAAAGCCTCGCCAGCCACCGGTTCAGCGGAAGATTAGCCAGCTCGTCGTAGATGTAGCGGTCGAAAATGACCACATCGGTACCGCTCTTCCTTAGATTGCGAACGGTTCGACAAAGACTAACGGCGTCGGCAAAGTAGAGGCCGAAGCGCATTGCCGTAACGGGCCACGCGGTGACGTTCTTATCGCGGCGGTGCAAAGGCTTCTGTGGAGATCCAATCCCCTGGTCGCCCTTGAACGCCTTGTGGCTCGTGAACTCGCGGAAGCCAGGCGCTACTACCACGTTGTCCCAAAAGGTGAGCAATTGCGTGCGCTGCCCAGCTCTGGTGAGCCAGGAATGGAGGGCGGAGATCTGAGTACTTTTGCCCGCTCCGTCGATTCCGGAGAAGCTAACTATTTTCAAAGGACACCCGTTCGGCCTAAATTCTCGCTGCCAGGCGCTACAAAACTCGAAAGCTAATGCGCTCCAGGAGGCTTGCTCGACGTGCCTTCGGTCAGCGCCACCACCGAGCCAACCGCCACACCCGCGCCAATAATCGCTCCCATTCTCAGAATGATGGTGCGCGTGCGCCGCTGCTTTGCGGGCGCGATCGCAACGCCTGCCGGTTGCGATGCCGCGATACCGCTAGCATCGGGCGCCTCTGCGGCTGCCGTGCCCACGGGCTTTTGCCCCGAAGGCTGCGACGGAGGGGTTGTCGATTGCGCGGGTTGAGCAGGCACAACTGGACTCCCGCTCCCACTTTGTTGTTGAGCGGATGCTTCCGACTTCGAAGCGACTGCACCGGGACTGTCCGGAAGCTCACTGAGTGCCGATGGCTCTTCCACCTTCGCCACCAAAGGCACTTTTGAGCTGGCCGGCGAATCCTCACGCGTGGGCGCGGTAACCTGTTGGGCCGCAGCCGGTAAGATTGCTCCGGGAAATGCCGAGACGAATAGGCTGCTGCAAGCCACGTGTACCAACAGTTTTTTCCATGGTCCCATGGCCACCTCCGAACCGCAGTCGACTCTTTAGCTTGCAATTTTTAAATCGGCTAAGCCCAACCCGGACGAATACCAGGGCAGGCTTTGCGAATCTTCGGGCGTGGCAACATTCTGAAAACTCCGCGTCGCCTGATCTGCCGTTTCGAATACTTCGAACAGGCGATCAACGCGCATCAGTTCCATGATGGTTGCCGCGGCCGGGGACACCGCGGCCAACTTCAGATCTCCGTCCCGTTTCATCGCCTCTTGCATGCAATACAGCAATGTTTCGATACCGGCGCTGTCCATCTGCTGGACCTGAGAGCAGTCCAATACGACACGCGGACGATGGGCTTCGAGTAGCGGCTGAATTTCGCTCACAAACTTCTCACCCTCTGCGTGGTTCAGCGTTTCCGGTAGCTCCATTACGATCACGGGACCTCTGGTAGACATGCTTACTCACCCCTGGATAGGATTGGCCCCAAACTGCCATGTTCTAGGCGTTGGAGGTTCGTTTTGTAATTCTTCTTGTTGTTCCAAATCAGAAATCGCTTCTCGCGTTCCATAACTGAAATCTAAAGTGTTGTCTTTCACGTCTTCCCGAACTGAGCCAGCGGCCCGCAATATGCTGCGATCGGAGATCTCAAGGGTCACATTCCGCTCCAAGCTCAAAAGTTTGTTTCCACTGATTACGGCGTGGCTCACATCCAGCCAGATACCAACGTGGGTGTTGGCCAGCAGAGAACTATCTTCAATCACCGTACCGTAATCTACGCAGCAGTTTCGCTCGATATTGCTGCACCGCGTGATTAAGGTGTCCTCATTTACCTTAGAGTCGCGACCGACGTACGCGGGCGCAACAATTCGCGCTTTTCGATGAATCTCCGCTCCCTCATCAACCCAGATTCCGGGCTTCAATTCCACACCCGACGGACGCAGGGCGCAGCGGCCGCGAAGTGAGTCAGAGACCAGCTGCCTCAAAGCCTTAGGCTGCGAGAGGCGATTCACATAATCCCTGATGAAATAGGACGCTGCTGACCCTTCCGCCTGCGCCAGCAAGTCCACAAGATTGCTGTAGTGCGCCTTCGCGCAATTCACAACCCACAGGTTCAAAGGCCCCTCGGAGTCAAGCGCTCGTGTGGCCGTCTGTCGAGACTCACGGTGAAAATAAAAGAGGTCAAGCAGATCAGGTTCCGCATAGACACTGGCAGAGACGATGAACGCGTGCTCGATACCACCACGCGAAAAGTCCTTGCATTTCTGAATGACGGCGGCGCCCGTGTCAGTCACCACCTGCACCGTCACATTCTCCAACAAACTCGAAAAGGGTTGTACGGCGTGAGCCATCTCCGCTGCTACCAGAACGGACACTACCTCTACTCCGGCGCGCACGAATCTTTCCACCGTACGTTCCGTCACCGAACGCCCCATGACGTCGATGCACGGCAGTGACGCCGCTAGCGAATACTCCAGTTCAGTTCCGAGCGGCAAACTCGAGCGACTTCCGTCGAACTCTGCCCCGATTACTACGATGGCTCCTAACCCCACAGACCCTGTCCTCATTTCTGATTAGGGATCTTATTGTCCCTTTTCACATTCTTCGCCTGGTTACCACGCGGCACTACGAAACAAATTCAGTCATTTGATTCGCTGCCGGCCGGCGCAGCACTCTGCGCTTTGGAAACAGGAGGTCGCGCATCTTCATCTTCGCTTTGTGCAGTTGCGATTTCGAATTGCCTACCGAGCATTCCAGCATCTTGGCAATCTCGTGATGCTGATACCCTTCCACCTCATGCAGCGCGAAAATCTTGCGGCATCCTTCCGGAAGCTCCTGCATGGCGCGACCCAACGCAATGCGGTCGATGGCGCCAAACAGGCTTGGATCCGCTTTCCCCACATCGCGACGGAGAGATGGCGAATCTGCGGAAATTGGCTCATCCAGCGACAAGATCGGCGGCGCCTTGCGGCGGCGCAGCTTCATCAACACCGTGTTCACCGCCACTCGGTACAACCAGGTGGAAAAGGCGGAATCGCCGCGGAACGAACCCACGCTGCGAAACACTTGCAGGAACGCCTCTTGGGTCAAATCTTCCGCATCGGCTACATCTTTCGTCATCAGCAGGCATACGGAATACACACGCTTCTTATGGCTCTGGAAGAGTGTGGCAAAAGCCTGCTCATCGCCGCTCTGTGCGCGCTGAACCAGGCTACGTTCGTCGTCTCGGTTGGTTTCTTCCCTGACCGGAATCACATTGCTTGTTGTCGCGGAAATCACGCAAGTCGCCACTTTAGTCTCCTTCGTTCCAAACTAGGGTGCTTGTCTTTTTGCTCTCCACGATTCCGGGAGCATTCATCATCCGAAATGAGAGTAGCGGCTGCGCTCTTCTCATCCCATCAGGGTGCTCCTGTAATTGAATGCCAGACTTGCTGTACCTGGGCTCCTGAGGGGAAATGCGGAGGTCCTTCCGAGTATTTCCGGCGTGGCGCGAAACTTCCGCTGGTGAACCGCGATGCTGCAAAACGGCCGGATCATCGGCAACAGAAGCCATTGAACAAATGTTTGCGATTGATCCGGCCGGTTTCGTGAGATGAATAAAGACTGCGAACGATGGGCGGCCTTTCATTAATACAGACGGAAGCCGACTTCCACGCTTATTTGCACGTTCACCGGGCGACCATCCTTGAGAGCGGGCTGGAATTTCCATTGCTTGACGGCCTCAATGGCCTTTGCGTCCAGTCCCATGCCCAAGCCGCGCACTACGCGAATGTCGCGCGGGTGCCCCTGATCGTCTACGATCATCCAGAGAATGCACGTTCCCTGAGTCTTGGCGTTACGCGCCTCTTCTGTGTATTCGGGATCCGGTGTCGAGATTGCCTGCGGAGCTGATATTCCTCCACCCACCTTGAATACACCTCCGCCAATGCCTCCGCCGCTGCCGGCGCCTACACCGGGTCCGTGGCCTACACCCACGCCACCGCCCGATCCAGAACCAATTCCACCGCCCGAGCCCGTCCCATTCGAGGGAGGAGCGGAAGGAAGCGCCGCCGCTGAGGGGTTACCCAGGTTCGGCATATGATTTGAAGCCAAGTGCACTTGCGGAGGAACTACCACCGTCGGCTCCACCGCCAGTTTTGGATGCTGGTTGCGAAGCACAATTTGTGGCGGAGTAATTTGCTGCATCGCAAATTTTGGCAGTCTTCCCTTAATGGCCGGCAATTTATCGTGATCGCCACCACCACCGCCGCCACCAGAGATTTTCTTCGCTACTGGCAAGGCATAGGAGTCCGGCGATGGTGCGATCAGCGTTACCGTCTCGTGTTGTTCAACTTTCTCCGCCACGTGGGTACCGAAAGTCGCACCACCCAAGATAAGAGCCAGAAACACGACATGCACTACCGCAGATCCGGCAAGACCATTCGATCGGTAATTGTTAAACTGCCCCCAGATTGCGTCCGGACCAAGGGCTTTTTTCCCCCGCGGCGGCGAAGGCACTGGCCGCACCGGTCGCCCGCGGCCTCCGTAAAGCATTGCCGATGAAGAAACTGGGAAAAAGGTATCAGCGGCAGGACGAGAACTTTCTTGGTTCGGCATTGGCGCTCCTAAATAAACTCCCCTAGTAAGAAATCAAACCCCCACAAACCGCGAAAGAGCGACCGCTACAGTCGCCCGGCCAGAAGTAGTACTAGCAACACAACGACTACCAACCCAAGCCCACCGCTGGGGTAATATCCCCAGCTCCTGCTGTAAGGCCAAGCGGGCAGAGCTCCAAGCAACAGCAAAACCAAAACAATTAGCAGAATCGTTGACATGCAACCCTCCAAATCATTACTACTTCTCTGCTGGAATGACGGGCCCGGTCCACGGACCGGGCCACGCGCAAACACATTTACTGGTCGTTACGAGCGTGTTCCTTCGATTGACCGGAATATTTCCGGACTGCATCGAGGAACGGCTCGCTGGAAGCCCTGGCATGGACATTTCCGTCCAGGATCTCTTGAAAAGGAATGAATTTCCCGTACAGAAGCCGAGTCTCATCCTTGTCCTGAGAAATCGCTGACCCGTTCAAATCGATGCCTGCGAAAACTCCGCGAGCTCGCGAGTAGGTCAGCACTTCGGCCTTCATTTTCCAGTCGGTATCCGCGGCTGCGTCGCGTCCCACCGGCCCTGCGGCCGCCGAAGCGTCCGCACCCAGCTTAAATTTGCTGGACAACAGATGCTGCATTCCCTGATCGTTCGTTATCACCATTACCAGGTCTACCGCCTGACCACCGAGTTGCAGTCCCCAGCTTCCGCCAGTGATCGTGATTGGCGCGGGAGCGCTCCAACGGCCATTTTCTGCGCGGCAGGTAGCAACTCCCTTACCATGACTGCCGCCGAAACCGATCGCTATCTTCACCATCGAAGGAATGACTGCTATGCACTTAGCGTCGCTCATAACTTTGTCGGGAATCGCTTTATCGGGCGTTGCCATGATCTCAGTCAGCACCCGGGCGGATGCATCGAGACGTTTGTCGATGTCCGAATTGTCCTTTTCATCGGCAGACCATGCCATTCCCGCAAACAACAGCAGGCTGGAACCTAGCACTACGAGACATCTCCGCGACGTGATTCGAAACTTTGTCATACGTAGACCTCTTCTTCTTCCACGCTCGAAGCGAGCAGTTCTTTTTCTTCCACGCCCGAAGCGAGCAGTTCTTTTTAATTTCCTACGTGGTGAGCTTAGCTTCCGGAGTGCAGCCGTTCCATCCGGTTCAAGCTGTAAATCAAACCCGGGCAGGACGCACAACTAGGGGAATGCTTCAGATTCAATACGCTCGATAACTGCCTGATCTACGGTCTTTGCGGTATTGCTTGCCTGCAGCTGAAAATGTCTCCGGGATTCAGTCAGGATTTTTCCGTCAGGCTGCGCTTTCTATGTTTTCACCACCCGTGGCAACTTCCTCAGAAGAGCCGATATCTTCACTTTTGGTGCGCTGCATGATCTCTTTGGCGCGCGCAATTTCGTCCTGGGTGTCGCAATGAACTGCGACTAGAATTCCGCCTTTCAAGAGTCGCTCTTCGTATTTCTTTGCTTCGCCTTCGGAAATCCCTATGCCAATCAGAGACCCAGCAAAACCGCCCAGAGCGCCGCCCACGCCCATCCCTATCAAAGCCGCAACGATGGGTCCGGCGGCGATGACCGGACCAATGCCAGGAATCGCCAGTGCACCAACTCCTACCAGCCATCCCATCGCTCCTCCGACCGCCGCTCCCGATCCAACTCCAACCGCTGCCCCTTCGGGTGCCTTCGTATTGTTTTCGGTTACGAGTTGTTTATCAGCGTGGTCCTGCAGTAGAACGGAGATATCCGAACTCGCAAATCCTGAATCTTTAAAAACAGTAACGGCGGATTCAACATCACTTCGAGTTAAATAGATTCCAAATACCGATTTGTTGCCCGCCATGTTCTGCTCCCTTTTCGTGAATTTCTGCGGATCCTTCACGCAGCGGTGGCTTGTGCTGAGCCCTGTCACCAGAGAAGGTGCTTTCCATAAGAATCTAGATTGAGCGACATTCCCGCCGAAGCCAATCGGGGAAAGTCCTGATACGCAGGGGAAAGCCCTGATACGGGAAGTCAGTCTGTCCTACATCCATCCAGGATCGCACTCGCCTCTCGCAAACTGGAACTATACGGAATGATGAGCTCGACAAGAGTCCCGGGATTGGCGTTCGTCAGCCGTAATTCCCCGCCAAATTCTTTCGCGCGCTGTTTCATTCCTCCGATACCAACTCCAACGCTATCGGGTTCGAGGTCGATGATCTTCTTGCCGATTCCCTTTCCATCGTCGCGTACGCCAACTACGATCTCTCCGTTTTTTCGAGTCAGGCTAATGCCTACCTTGCGGGCTCCCGAATGCCGGAAAACGTTGGTCAGCGCCTCTTGCACGATGCGGAAAACTGCGGTTTCTATCTCCGACGACAGCCTCGGAAAATCCGGCGGCTGCACGTCCAGAGACGTTTCAATGCCGCTGCGCTTTGTAAGCCCCTCCACGTACCATGACAGCGCCGAAAGCAGTCCAACTTCGTCGAGCAAAGGCGGATGCAAAAGATGCGACATAGTGCGGACTTGTTGAATGGCACGATCGACAATCTCACTCGCCTGGACCCATGCATCTCCGGGAGCGCGATTGGATTGTTGCAGAAGCATTTTGTCCAATACCATTTTGGCCACCGCAAGTTCCTGCCCTAACCCATCGTGCAGATCGCGTGCGATTCGGCGTCGCTCTTGATCCTGCATGGTCATCAGGCGGATGGAAAGGCGGCGCAGTTCGTCCGTTCTGCGATCGACCATCCTCTCCAGTTCAGCGGCATTGTCGCGAAATGATTGTTCCAGCAGCTTACTGTCGTGAATGTCGGAGCAGGTTCCGTACCACTTGACAATCCGACCTTCCGGATCTCGAATCGGAACGGCACGAGACCGGAACCAGCGATAGCTGCCGTCCTTCGAGCGCAGACGATACTCCGACTCGTAACTTCCTTTCGACTGAACGGACTGCATCCATCCTTTTTTTGCCCGATCGACGTCGTCGCCATGCACATAGTCGAACCAGTTGATAGGACGGCCCGAGTCAGGTTCCGTACCGGTGTAGTCGTGAAATCTTTCGCTGACGTATTCGTAACCACCGTCTTCCTGGCTGCTGAAAATCACATCTGGCGCGGTGCTCACGATGGCGTCCAATTCCTGATTCTTTCCGATCAGCTCCATGTTCAACTGCAGCAGCAATTCCGCTTTGCGGGCTAATTCCTCTGTGCGGTCGAGCACGCGTTGCTCCAGGTCGCGATTCAGGGCTTCCAGCTGCCTCGTCTTGCGGTGCAGGTCGGCGAATACTCTCACTTTCGCGCGCAGAAGCTCTGGCACCACCGGAACCGAAATGTAATCCACTGCGCCGTGCTCGTACCCCCTGAGCTGGTCCACGTCGGTCAAATGGACGGCAGATACAAAAATGATTGCGGTCCTCTGAAAGCGTGGATGCTGCCGGATCATCGCCGCCAGCTGAAAACCATCGAGCTCGGGCATGCTCACGTCCATCAGCACCACGGCAACGTCGGTCTTCAACAGAAGTTCGAGCGCCTCCTTCGCCGAATTCGCTTTGATCAGGTTCTCGCCCAAACCTCCGAGCATCACCTCATAGCTGAGCAGCTTGGCGGGCTGATCATCCACCATGAGGATATTGACCTTCTCGTTTTTGCTCATTCAGTTTTCTCCCGCGCGCTTCCCGCCCGCCAAAAGCATGCTTCCGCGGACAATAGCTATCTATTACCTATGCAGCCACATGCGCAAGGACGATAGCAGTTGCTCGGTATTCACGGGTTTGGCCAGATATTCAGACGCTCCAGCTTCCAGACATTTCTCGCGATCCCCTTTCATCGCCTTCGCGGTCAGTGCGATGATCGGCAAGCGCCGAAATGATGCGTTCTGCCGGATCACTTGCATCGTTTCGTAGCCGTCCATCTCCGGCATCATGATGTCCATAAGGACGATCGCAATATCCGGAGTCGATTCCAGCTTGGCGATCGCTTCCCGGCCCGTTCCAGCGGTGATCACGGTCATGCCTCGGCGCTCGATCACACTGCTCAGGGCGAAGATGTTGCGCACATCATCGTCGACCACCAGCACCTTCTTGCCCACGAGCGCATCATCGGAATGATGCAATCGGTCGAGCAATCTCTGCTTCTCCGCCGGTAGGTCGGAAACAACACGATGCAGGAACAGTGCGGTCTCATCGAGCAGGCGTTCTGGCGATTCCACCCCCTTGACCACCACGCTGCGAGCCAGCGAATGCAGCCGTGCGTCTTCTTCCGGAGAAAGTTCCTTGCCCGTGAAGACCACAACTGGCAGGTCGCGCAGAGATGGAATATCACCGAAGCGCTCCAATACCTCGAAGCCTGAAATGTCGGGGAGACGCAAATCCAGAACAACGCAGTCGAACGATTGCTCGCTCGCGATCTCCACCGCCTCCGCGCCCGTAGATGCGACCGTCACGTCGATATCGTCATAGCCCAAAAGTTCCTTAATACTGAGTTGCTCGGCCGGATTGTCTTCCACCACCAGCAGTCGCTTGCGACGAGGAGCGGAATATTCTTTGATCCGCGACAATGCGGTTTCCAAACCTTCGGGCGTCGTCGGTTTCGTAATAAAAGCAAAGGCGCCACGGGCCAGGCCATGGTGGCGGTCTTCGTCCAGTGTCAACATCTGAACCGGAATGTGTCTGGTTGTCGGATCTTGCTTCAAGTGGTTGAGCACCGTCCACCCCAGCATGTCAGGCAGGAAAACATCCAGCGACACCGCTGTTGGATGATACTCATGGGCCAGCGCAAGCGCTTCCGCGCCGCGCGTTGCCACAAGAACTTTGAAGCCCTTGTCTCGCGAGAGATCGCACAGCACGCGCGCATAGTGTGGATCGTCTTCTACAATCAGCAAAATTGCGTCATCGGGTTGCAGGTTCTCCCGATCGTCGGCAATCTTCTCGGCTGCATGCTCGACGACGGCCGCGACAGAGAGCTGAGCCGGTGAAACGGCTATTGGCGGCACTCCCTGCACTCCGGCAGCGATTGATGCCGCGCTCGACGTGGACGGTCCCACATAGGTTTGTGGCAAGTAAAGAGTGAACGTACTGCCCCGGCCCGGAGCACTGCGCAGCTGGATTTCTCCGCCCAGCAGACTTGCCAGTTCGCGGCTGATCGCCAGACCCAAACCCGTGCCGCCGTACTTGCGGCTGGTGCCGGCATCTGCCTGTTGGAAGGCCTCGAAGATGATGCGCTGCTTCTCGAAGGGAATGCCGATACCGGTGTCCGAAACCTCAAATGAGATGACGGACGCCGCTTTACCGAGAATCGGATGATCTTCGCTCCAGCCGCTCCTGGCGGGCGAAACTGCCAGGCGAACGCCTCCAGTTTCGGTGAACTTGAAAGCGTTGGAGAGAAGGTTCTTCAACACCTGCTGCAACCGCTTCGCGTCGGTAACCACGCTGCGCGAGAGGTGCGGGTCGGTTTGCACCTCGAAGGCAAGACGCCGGTTCTCCGCTTCGTGGCGGAACGGACGTTCCACCGCGTCGAGCATACTCGCGAAGAAGACTTCTTCGGCTTCCACCGAAACGGTTCCAGATTCGATCTTCGACAGGTCAAGAATGTCGGTGATCAGGTTCAGCAAGTCGGTTCCCGCGCCATGAATCGTGCGCGAAAACTCGACTTGTTTCGGAGTCAAGTTGCCGTCTGGATTGTCGCTGAGTTGCTGGCCCAGAACCAGAATACTGTTGAGCGGAGTTCGCAGTTCGTGCGACATGTTGGCCAGGAATTCTGACTTGTACTTCGAAGTCAGAGCCAATTCCTTTGCCTTATCTTCCAAGGCACGCCGCGCTTGTTCAATTTCCTGGTTCTTGCGTTCCACTTCCACATTCTGTTCGGCCAGCTGTTGCGCTTTTTGCGCCAGTTGCTCGTTGGTCTGCTGCAACTCTTTTTGCTGGACCTGGAGTTCCGTTGCCAACTGTTGCGACTGCTTCAACAGACCTTCAGTCTGCATGGTGGCTTCAATACTGTTCAGCACGATGCCGATGCTGGCCGTCAGCTGTTCCAGAAATGCGAGTTGAGATGTAGTGAAGCTGCCCAGCGAGGCCAGCTCGATAACCGCCTTCACCCGGTCTTCGAACAACACCGGAAGCACAATGACGTTTCGCGGAACCGCCTCGAACAACCCGGAGCGAATCGCGATCGTGTTTGGCGGCAGGTCTGAAATCAGCATTCGACGTTTCTCTGCCGCGCATTGGCCCACCAGTCCCTCGCCAAGCTTTAACCGCCGCAGATGCCCGTCTTCGCCGTCGCCGGCAAAAGCCGAAAGCAACATCATCTCGGCCGATTCTTCGCTTCCCATCTGGTAGATCACGCCTTGTTGCGCGCCCACCAGCGGGGCAAGTTCCGACAACAGCAGGCGCCCCACGGTCGCCAGGTCGCGTTGCCCTTGCAACATTCCCGTGAAACGGGCCAGGTTCGTCTTCAGCCAGTCCTGCTCGGTGTTTCGATCCGTAGTGAGCCGGAGGTTGTCGATCATGGTATTGATGTTGTCTTTTAACTCAGCCACCTCGCCGCTGGCTTCCACCTGAATAGAACGGGTGAGATCGCCTTTCGTGACGGCGGTGGCAACTTCGGCGATGGCTCGTACCTGGTTCGTCAAATTATCGGCCAGCAGGTTGACGTTGCCCGTGAGATCCTTCCAGGTTCCGGCAGCGCCAGGCACGTTTGCCTGGCCACCGAGCCGGCCTTCAACGCCAACTTCACGAGCCACAGTCGTAACCTGATCGGCAAAGGTAGCCAGCGTGTTGGTCATGTTGTTGATGGTTTCCGCGAGAGCGGCAACTTCGCCTTTGGCGTTCACCGTCAGCTTCCGCGTCAGTTCGCCGTTGGCGACCGCCGTCACGACCTTCACAATTCCGCGGACCTGTTCCGTCAGGTTGGCGGCCATCACGTTCACGTTGTCGGTGAGATCCTTCCATATTCCCGCCACGCCGGGTACCTGCGCCTGCCCACCCAGCCTGCCTTCCGTGCCAACCTCGCGACCCACGCGGGTCACTTCGGCAGCGAACGCATTGAGCTGATCCACCATCGTGTTGATGGTAATTTTGAGTTCGAGAATTTCACCTTTCACATCGACCGTGATTTTGCGCGACAAATCGCCACGGGCCACGGCCGTCGTCACTTCGGCAATGTTTCGCACCTGGCCGGTCAGGTTTCCGGCCATTGCGTTCACCGAGTCTGTTAGATCTTTCCACGTTCCGGCCACGCCCGAGACGTTAGCCTGTCCGCCAAGACGCCCTTCGCTACCTACTTCGCGAGCGACGCGGGTTACTTCGGCGGCGAACGAACGCAGCTGTTCGACCATCGTGTTCAGCGTTTCTTTAAGCTGCAGGATTTCGCCGCGCACATCGACTGTGATTTTCTTCGAGAGATCGCCATTCGCAATGGCGGTCGCGACTTCGGCGATGTTACGCACCTGGCCGGTGAGATTGCTGGCCATGAAGTTGACGTTGTCGGTGAGATCTTTCCACGTTCCTGCGACGCCCGGGACCTGCGCCTGCCCACCCAGCTTTCCGTCGGTTCCCACTTCGCGGGCCACGCGCGTAACTTCACCGGCGAACGCATTGAGCTGATCCACCATCGTGTTAATAGTGTTCTTCAGTTCAAGAATTTCACCTTTCACGTCTACCGTGATCTTGCGCGACAAATCGCCGCGGGCCACCGCCGTGGTCACTTCGGCGATGTTGCGGACCTGGCCGGTGAGGTTACCGGCCATCGAGTTCACTGAGTCGGTTAAATCTTTCCAAGTACCGGCGACGCCGGGGACGTTTGCCTGTCCTCCGAGTCGCCCTTCGGTACCGACTTCGCGCGCCACACGCGTCACTTCGCCCGCGAACGCGTTGAGCTGATCCACCGTTGTGTTGATGGTTTCTTTGAGCAGCAGAATTTCACCACTCACGTTCACCGTGATTTTCTTGGAAAGGTCGCCGCTGGCGATGGCGGTTGAAACTTCCGCGATGTTTCGAACCTGGCCAGTCAAATTGCTGGCCATGGAGTTCACAGAATCTGTTAGATCTTTCCACGTGCCGGCTACACCGGGCACTTGCGCCTGGCCACCGAGTTTTCCGTCGGTACCTACTTCGCGCGCCACGCGAGTCACTTCCGAAGCGAACGCGCGCAACTGGTCCACCATCGTGTTCAGCGTGTCTTTGAGTTCGAGAATTTCGCCTTTCACGTCGACCGTGATCTTGCGCGACAAATCGCCGCGGGCCACGGCTGTTGCTACCTCGGCGATGTTTCGGACCTGGCCCGTGAGGTTACTGGCCATGAAGTTAACGTTGTCGGTAAGATCCTTCCACGTGCCCGCGACTCCGGGCACCTGAGCTTGGCCGCCCAGCTTGCCTTCCGTACCCACTTCGCGAGCCACGCGCGTGACTTCGCCAGCGAAACCGTTGAGCTGATCCACCATCGTGTTGATGGTGTTCTTCAGTTCGAGGATTTCTCCTTTCACGTCCACCGTGATCTTGCGCGACAAATCGCCGCGAGCCACAGCGGTTGTGACTTCGGCGATGTTACGCACCTGGCCGGTTAAGTTTCCCCCCATCGAATTGACGGAGTCGGTCAGATCCTTCCACGTTCCGGCGACGCCGGGCACATTGGCTTGACCGCCCAAACGCCCTTCCGTACCCACTTCGCGAGCCACGCGGGTCACTTCACCGGCGAAGCGGTTGAGCTGATCGACCATCGTGTTCAGCGTTTCTTTCAGCTGCAAGATTTCGCCGCGCACGTCGACCGTGATCTTGCGCGATAGATCGCCGTTCGCGATCGCGGTTGCCACTTCAGCAATATTTCTCACCTGGCCAGTCAAGTTGCTGGCCATGAAGTTTACGTTGTCCGTAAGATCTTTCCAGGTACCGCCAACGCCGGGCACTTGCGCCTGTCCACCGAGCTTGCCTTCAGTGCCCACTTCGCGGGCCACGCGGGTCACTTCACCAGCGAACGCGTTGAGCTGATCCACCATCGTGTTGATGGTGTCTTTGAGTTCGAGAATTTCACCTTTTACATCGACCGTAATCTTGCGCGACAAATCGCCGCGGGCCACGGCCGTGGTCACTTCAGCGATGTTTCGCACTTGCGCCGTAAGGTTACCGGCCATAGCGTTAACAGAATCCGTAAGATCTTTCCATGTACCCGCCACGCCCACCACAACGGCCTGGCCGCCTAACTTTCCATCCGTACCCACTTCACGAGC
>Ga0307478_10000602_pt1 | contig 35763 bp, 33 predicted proteins | sample atmos_gasesECM4C_2_FD_203713 | JGI IMG/M metagenome (GOLD analysis project Ga0307478, IMG submission 203713) | Hardwood forest soil microbial communities from Morgan-Monroe State Forest, Indiana, United States - atmos_gasesECM4C_05 | ecosystem: Environmental > Terrestrial > Soil > Temperate...
TTGGGTTTGCGCCTTGCGGATTTTGTTCCGACTCTGGAGTCCGAATTCAATTGCAAGGTTAGTTCGCTCTTGCACGCCGCGGTCTCCGACGGCCGAATTCCACACGATGCGCGTCCGTTGGCAGACCGCGAAGCCGACGGGTTGGTCGGCTGGATGATGCATCGAAACTAAGAAATCGTATCCGGGCAGGGTATCCAGGGAAATCGAAAGTATGAAGGTTCGTTTAAATTTAGCCACAAATCCGTTGCAGACCCACCGCAAGTTCCTCGCGGTCTCGGGCCTGATTGGCGCGCTTGCCGGCATCGTGGTTCTGGCGCTCGGTTGGCATGTATATTCCGTGCGCAAGTCCAACCAGGCGCTGCGCGCGCGCGCCGCGGCCATGCGCCAGGAAATGATCGGCCTCATGGGCCAGCGCGACGAATTGGAAGGCTTTTTCAAGCAACGGGAAAATGCCAGGCTCAACGAGCGTTCCACATTTCTCAACTCCTTGATCGACGAGCAAAGCCTCAATTGGACCCAGATGTTCATGGATCTCGAAAAAATCATGCCCACCGGCGTCCGCCTGGTAAGCATTGAGCCGGCTCACGAAAAGGGTCAGGTCAAGGTCAAGCTGTTGATTGGCGCCATCAGCGACGAAGCCAAACTCAAGTTCATGCGCGCTCTGGAAAATTCTCCGGCCTTCCGAGAGGTCACGGAAGATCACGAGTTGTACGTTGATCCGCAAGCCGGCAGCGGTGACCTGGACCGTTTGCAGGTGCAACTCAACGTGATTTACGCGAGGAGCTGATGCGCCGCGACTTCAAAACTGAACAGCGCCTGATAATTCTGTTCCTCGTGCTGTTGATCGCCGCCGACGTGGCCCTCGGCATATACACCTGGAACCTGGCCTCCGCGCAAGCCGCCCAGCAGGAATTGACGCTAATGATGCGCAATCGCGACCTCTTGAAAAAAGATATCCAGCGCGCGCGGGAAATCCGCAGCCACATTCCCGCCATTCAAAAGGATTGCGATGCCTTTGAGCACTCCCTTTTCCCGGAGAGCACCGGCTATTCGACGGTCAGCGCCGAGTTGGGCTCGCTGGCCACCCAATCCGGCCTTCGCTTGGAGAGCCGCAACCTCAAGCCCAAAGGTGTTAAGGGTCACGATCTCACCGAGCTGACCATCGATGCCCAGGTCAGCGGCGATTATCGCGGAGTGGTGCGGTTTCTGAACGCCTTGCAGCGCTCCACGAATTTCTATGCCGTGGAAGGCTTGTCGGCGCGCTCGGCCACCCGCACTCAAGGCGTTCCTAAAGGCGCCTTGCAGGTGACCGTGCATATCAAAACGTATTTCCGGGCGGCTTGATGAACCAGAAGACAAAAATCGCATTGCTGGCCGTCTTAATACTCGCAGCGGTGGGGGTTCTCTATTTCGACAGCGAAGTTATGTCCTTCCAGGGCAAAACGTCGGCTTTTGCTGCCAGGAACTACGCTCCACTACCGGTGGAGAACCCCGAACTGCAACATTGGAAGCTGGATGCCAGCCGCCGCACCGAGTACAAGAGCAGCGGCCGCGATTTGTTCAGCGACAGTCTGCCGCCTGCTCCGCCTCCGAAGAAACTCGAGCCCACTCGAACTCCCGTGCCCCTGCCGCCTCCCGAACCTCCACCTCCGAGCCTGCCGCCCAACACGAAGTATTTCGGCTATGGAACTGTTCCAAATGGCACATCCAAGCGGGCGTTCCTTACCGACGGGGAAGAAGTCTTCATCGTCGGCGAAGGAGATACGCTGCTCGGAAGATTTCGTATCCTAAAGATTGGAAACGCCACCTTGGAGTTCGAGGAATTGGGTACCGGAAGGCGCGGTTCCGCCACCTTGGATGAACAGGCGGCTCCGCCCCAATGAGCTTGGTAATGAAAAATCGCACAAAAACATCTGCAAAATCGCAGGGCGGATTCGTGATCCTCATGGTCATGTTTATGACCACTTTGCTGCTTCTGGTGGCCATTGCCGCGGCTCCCTATGTCCGCACCGAGGGCCGCCGCGAAAAAGAAGAAGAAATGATTTGGCGGGGCAAGCAGTATGTCCGCGGGATCAAACTCTACTACCGCAAGACCGGCCGCTTTCCCACCTCGGTAGACGATTTGACCAAGCCCAAACTCGGATCGCTGCGCTTCATGCGCCAGGCCTACAAAGATCCCATGAATGCGGCGGATGGCACCTGGAGATTTATCTATGTCGGACCGAATGGCCAGCTTATCGGCAGCTTGAAGCCACCGCAGACCTTCCAGATTCCCGGCGCGAATGGTGCTCAACAACCCGGGACCCCGGCTGGCGCTAACCCTCAGCAGACTGTAAGTTTCGGAGCCTCCGGATTTGGCCAGCAGCCGCCTGCCCAATCGGGTTCTGCGCCAGGGCAGCCGGGCCAGCAGGGAGCGAATACAAACGCAGCGAATCCCGGACAGCCCGGCTCGGCGGGACAATCAACCTCTGGCAACAACACCGCCTCGGATGATGCCGCCAACGCCGCCCCTTCCGGCTTGCTCAGTGCGGACAGCGCATTGGTCGGCGGCAATATCATCGGCGTGGGCAGCAAGATCAACAAGCGCTCGGTCATCATCTACGATAAGGCCAAAAACTATCGTCTTTTTGAATTCGTCTGGAATCCATCCAAAGACCTGGCCAACGCCGTGAATCAGCAAATCGGCGCTCCCGGCCAGAATCCTCAGGGCGTTGTCGCTCCGGGCCAGGGCCAGACCGGATTTGGCTTCGGGCAGCGAACCGACCAGCAAAACAATCAGCAGAATAACCAGCAGAATCCTCCGCCTACAACGGATATGCCCCTGCCTACTCCTCCGCCACCCGTACCGACTCCCCCACCTCAATAAAATTTACGCGCTGGCACACTGTCGGCGCTCTGCACATTGCTGCAGCGGCGACTCCTCAGGCCAAGCCAAATTTCCGCCAAATCCCCTGACTGTTCACCTGCCGCCATGAATTCTCAGGTCTTTTCCTAATGAATTTTGGGGTCTTCTCCTCTTGACAGCCAGTAGAAGAGGAGTATGTTCCTCCTGATAGCCAGGGGAAGAAGATTTATGCCAGACAAGCCGAGTGATCTCGTCCAGGGCACGCTCGATATGCTCATCCTAAAAACGTTGTCGCTGCAGCCTATGCATGGATATGGAATTTCCGTGCGAATCGAACAGATAAGTAAGGATGTTTTCCGGCCGAATGCGGGCTCGTTATTTCTCGCCATTCAACGACTCGAGAGGGACGGGCTAATCGATGGCGAATGGAAACCCACCGAAAACAACAGGCGAGCAAGGTACTACACTCTGACGGCGAAGGGACGAAAGAGGCTCGACACCGAAACGCGAGAATGGGGCAGGCAAGCGGCCGCCATCGCGAGAATCCTAGAGGCCTTGTAAGAGGTGAGTTATGTCTTTGCTCAGAAATATTGCAACTGGGCTCCGGTCCCTCGTTCGACGGAATAAGGTCAATCGGGAATTGGACGAGGAGCTAAGCGCATACCTCGAGATGGCTGCAGTAGAAAAGATGAAGCTGGGCATGAGCCGGAAGGAAGCGCTCCGTGCGGTCCGGCTAGAGCAGGGCACTCCGGAACTTACGAGGGAAGTCGTTCGCTCTGGCAGCTGGGAGTCTGTTGTTGAAAACTGCTGGCGGGACCTGCGATTCGCTGCCCGCATGTTGCGCAAAGCTCCCGGCTTCACAGCCGTGGCCGTCCTGACGCTCGCCCTGGGCATCGGCGCGAACACCGCCATATTTAGCCTCCTTAATGCTGTAATGCTGAAGACCATCCCGGTCAGCCGCCCCGCGCAGTTAGTGATTCTTCGCTGGTCAGCTCATAGTCGGCCTCAAAATCTGGGCACGAGCAGCTACGGCGACTGCCTGTGGGTGCCGGGAGCGATCCAAAGCTGTTCCTTTTCGTTTCCGATGTACAAGGCACTCCTCGCGCACACAGACACATTCTCCAGCGTGCTGGCGATGGCCGATGCCGGTCAACTGGATTTGAGTGGCAACGGTCCGGCCAGCATGGTTGGCGGTGAACTCGTCTCCGGTAATTACTTTGAAGCCTTGGGTGTCTCCTCGGCCCTTGGTCGCACGATCCGACCATCAGATGATCGAGCCGGCGCTCCAGCAGTAGTCGTGCTGAACTTTGGTTATTGGCAACGCGCCTTTGGCGGGGCGGCAGACGTTATTGCTAGGACTGTGCGACTCAACGGCTCGCCGTTCACCATTGCTGGCGTGATCGATCCGCGGTTCACGCGGCTGACACCTGGCAAATCTCACGATCTTTGGATACCCCTTTCCCAGGCGGCTTCGGTAAGACCAAGCTGGAACGAACAGCGCCGGCATGTGGACGAGCCCACCAATTGGTGGCTTGCAATCATCGGAAGGTTGAAGCCGGAAGTCTCACTGGCGCAGGCCCAAGCCGCAACGAATCTCGCCTTCCGCAATGAGGCACTGCATGGGGCAAATCCGGTCTTTAAGGACGCCGATGATCCCCAAGTGGCGCTTTTGCCCGCACAGAAAGGGCTGGTTGGAATCCGTCAATACTATGACCAGCCGATTTATATCCTGTCCGCCGCAGTCGCAATCATCCTGGTAATTGTCTGTGCCAACCTTGCGGCGCTGCTCCTGGCGCGAGCTACCGCGCGCGAAAAGGAAATGGCTGTGCGCCTGGCTCTCGGTGCTGGCAAAGGGCAAATTATCCAGCAACTCCTTACCGAAAGCCTGTTGCTTTCCTTCGCGGGCGCGGCCCTGGGAATCCTTTTTGCCGATTGGAGCGCGCAGGCTCTGGCGGCCTTTATCTCCAGGAATGCTTATTCCACATTGTTCATCGACACGCGGCCTGACGCGCGGGTGCTGGCGTTCGCTGTCGTCGTCACCCTGCTGACGGGAATTCTTTTCGGGCTTGCGCCTGCGTTTCGTGGCAGCCGCATCAACGTAGGTCCGGCGCTTAAGGATAGCTACGGCGGTTCCACGGCCGCGCCCAAAGCAACGGGGCGCCGCATCGGCCTCGGCAGCTGCTTGGTTGTTGCTCAAGTTGCCCTTTCGGTTGTTGTGCTTGTCGGTGCAGGTTTGCTCGTACGCACGCTGACGAATCTGCGCAAAGTAAATCCTGGATTCGATACGCACAACGTCTTGCTCTTCGGAATTAACCCCACTCTAGCCGGTTACAAAGTGGAGACAATCCAGACTCTCTATCGTGAACTGCAGGCCCGCTTTGCCTCCGTGCCTGGCGTGATTTCCGCGACCTATTCTTCGGACACCCTTTTGAGCGACGGGCTATGGACCTCGGAAGTTCACATCGAAGGCCAACCGAAGGACTCGACCATTCGAACAGACATGCTCGCAGTCGGACCGGAATTCTTTGAGACCATGCGCCTCCCATTAGTTGGCGGAAGGACCTTCTCTAACTCTGATCTCCAGTCAGAACGCGCTGTTGCCGTCGTCAACCGAACATTTGCCCAGCGGTTTCTTGGCGGCAAAAATCCTCTTGGAGTTCGCCTCGGAGGCACCACTCCCAGCGACAACAAGATCGAAAGAGAAATCGTCGGCATCGTTGGCGATGCCAAATATGACAACCTCCGCAAGAGCGTTGAGCCCACAGCTTACGTTCCGCTGCAGGAAGGCGCTGCCTATTTCGCCATACGTACTTCCACTCAGGCCGAAGCGCTGGTTCCCACAGTTCGCCAAATTGTTGCGTCCTTCGACGAAAATCTGCCGCTGTTTAAGGTCACGACCCAAACCGAAACCATTGATCGCTTGCTCTTCAACGAACGCCTAGTGGCCCAGCTCTCCTCCGTTTTTGGCGGCCTCGCGCTAGTGCTTGCCTGTGTCGGACTTTACGGCTTGCTGTCCTACGAAGTCGCGCGCCGCACCCGCGAGATCGGCATCCGCACTGCTCTGGGAGCCCAGCGCCGCGAAATATTCCGGCTCGTCCTTAGACAAGGACTCACTCTCACCATCTTCGGCGCGGTCGTCGGCATCACGGCAGCGATCGGCGTGACTCGTTATCTGGGATCGCTCCTGTACGGCGTGGCGGCGACCGATCCTCTGACCTTCGTGACCATCGCGCTCACTCTGCTTACTGTCGCGCTCCTCGCCGGCTACATTCCCAGCCGGCGAGCGATGCGCGTCGATCCCATGGTCGCCTTGCGTTACGAGTAGGAGGCTACGCATGTCCTTCTTACGGAACATTACAAGCGGCTCGTTTTGTTCCGATACGTTAGGGAATAACCGTGCAATCTCTCACTCGCTGCGAAGGGATTGCATTGGGTCGATGCGGCTCGCTCGCCAAGACGGGATGAGACCCGCCATACCAGCTGCTACGGCAAGCACCAAGACTGCGGACACAAAGGTGAACGGGTCGTGCGGCTGCAAACCATATAGCTGGCTGCGAATCAAGCTGCCCAACGCAAACGCCAGCAACGCCCCAATGGCAAGCCCAGCGCCGCTGAGAAGAACAACTTGTCGCATGACCATCCATAGCACGTCACCCTGCAACGCGCCGAGAGCCACGCGGATGCCAATCTCGCGTCTGCGCCGCGCGACGATGTACGCCATCACGCCGTAGAGGCCAATTACGGCGAGAGCCGTAGCCAGAGCGCCGAACACCACCGAAAGGCCAGCAACCAGCCTTTCCGTTTTGAGCGAACGGCCAATCTGCTCGTCGACGGTGCGTAAATCAACCACCGAAACATTCGGATCGAGTCGCCGCACTTGTTCGCGCACCGCTTGGGTTAGCTGCTGGGGATCGACACGCGTGCGCAAGTAGAAAGTCATAAACCGAGCCTTTTCGTCGCGCCAATAGGGGAAGTATGCCTGAGGAGGAGCGGGGTCGCGCAGATTCTTGTACTTCAGATCTTTCACCACGCCGATAATTTCCAGGTTTAGGGTGTCCGGCGCTGCGGTGCGGTCGTCGACCATCCCGATGTGCAGGCCGACGGGATTACGGCCGGCGAAATACTTCCGTGCCAGGGTCTCATTGATGATCGCTACTGGCCTGGTATCGAGAACGGTGAAATCCCGGCCGGCAACGATAGGCACCCCGAGTGTCGCAAACAGTTTGGGACTGATCATGTCGCAGATCGCTGGCTGCTCCTGTCCGGGGTCCGCTGAGTAACCTTCTGCGATTACCGGATTACTCCAGCCACGACCTTGCAGAATGGGTATGGTGCTCAGTCCAACCGAACTGACACTGGGCAGCGTCTGTAAATCCTCGGCCAGCCGGCGAAAGAAATCCTTTGCGCGATCATCGACATAGCCATTCAGCGATGGGTTGACAGTGAAGGCCATCAGGTGCTCGGTTGAGAATCCTGGTCCGGAGTTTTCCAAATTGGCCAAAGTTTTTAAAAACAAAGTCGCGCCGATCAGCAGCAACAATGCCAAAGCCATCTGACCGCTTACCAGCAGCTTGCGCAGGAGCACCTGTCTTCCTCCTGCTACCGAGCCCGCTCGATCCTTCAGTGTGGGAGCGATTTCGGCTTGGGAGCCTTGAACCGCAGGCGCCAGACCGAACACGAGCGCGGTCAGAAGCATCATGCCAAGCGCAAAAACGAGGACGCGCATGTCTGGAACGGAGGAGATCGGGAAGTCGCCCGCAGAGTCAGCAGGAAAATAGGTGGCTAAAAGAACATGGTCGGCGAGAAAAGCCAATCCCAATCCCACCGCGGTACCGATTACCGCTAGCGCCAAACTTTCCACCAGAAGCAGCCGAATAATGCGTCGCCGGCCTGCGCCAATCGCCAGCCGGACCGCCATCTCGCGTTCCCTCGTGGTGGCACGAGCCAACAAAAGATTCGCCAGATTCGCGCACGCGAGCAGCAAAACGGCCCCGCTAAGCGCGGCCAACAGCCATAGCGGTGTCTGCATGTGCTCCCGCAGACCGGACCACCCTTGCGACCCCGGCAAAATGTCGATGGAATTCTTCAGAAATTGTGCTCGGTCATAATCCGAATAATGCTGAAGCGTCGGTTCCTGCACTTCCACTTCCAGAATGTTGTGCATCAGCGGTTGTAGCGACGCCTTCGCCTGGGCGATAGTGACACCCGGCTTCAAACGCCCGAATGCGGTCACCCAGCTCAGACTCCGTTCTTCGAGGCGGTCCGAGAGGGGCGTCATCTGAGCCTGCATCATCATCGGAATGAACAGCTTGGATTTGTAGCCCACTTCCACGCCATCGAATCCGCCCTGAGACACTCCGATTACCGTGAAGCTGTATCCGTTTATAAAGATTTGCTTGCCTACGATGGACGGATCGGAGGAAAAACGGCTCTGCCAAAAACTGTGGCTGAGCATCGCTACGGGATGGCCGCCGGGAACGCGGTCGTCGTCCGGCGTCACAGTTCTGCCGATCACTGCCGTCACGCCCAGCACCGGGAAATAAGAGCCGGAAACCAATTCCGCCGTAACTTGCTCCGTGCGATCGCCGTAGCCCAGACTGACGCTCGTCGGATAGCGGCAGAACATTCCCGAGAAAACCTGATTGCCGTCGCGAAAATCGCGATACATGGGATACGAAATGTCGTTGTCGCCCCAGCTATCACCGAAACGAATCCCGCGCTCGGCTACCAGCACAAGTTGCTCGGGATGCTTCACAGGAAGCAACTGCAGGAGCACTTGATCTATGAGGCTGAAGATCGCGGTGTTGGCGCCGATGCCAAACGCCAGCGTTAATACGGCGACTACGGTGAAAAGAGGGCTTTTCCGAAGACTGCGAAGTCCGTAACGCAAGTCCTGAGCGATCTGTTCCAGAGTGATCCAGCCCCAGGTATCGCGTGTTTCTTCCTTGAGGGCTGTGGTGTTGCCGAAGATTCGCACAGCAGCCAGGCGCGCCTCTTCTTCGCTCATGCCAGCGGCAACATTTTCTGCAATCTGCTGCTCCAGATGAAATTGCAACTCGTCATCGAGCTGCTCCGCGACTCGACGGCGCCAGAACAATGTTTGCAGCCGCAACCATGCTTTCCGAGCCCAAACCATGACATTGCCCTCCTAGGTTGCTTCCACCACCAGGTCGATCGCAGCAGACAAACGGCTCCAATTGGCCGCTTCTTTTTCCAGTTGCGCGCGCCCGGTCGCCGTTAGGGAATAAAACTTGGCTTTTCTGCCGGTCTCCGACTCCGCCCATTTGGCCTTGATCCAGGCTTTCTGTTCCAGCCGATGCAGAGCTGGATAGAGCGATCCCTGCTGGACCTGCAGCACTTCGTTGGAGATTTGCTGAATGCGCTTGGCAATCGCCCACCCGTGCTTAGGCTCGAGCGAGATCGTCTTGAGAATCAAAAGGTCCAGAGTTCCTTGAACAAGATCGCTTGGTTTTCCCATACTATGATTATCTACAACACCCGTTGTCGATAGTCAAGGCATGCCAACGCAAGTCGATGTGGCATCGCCGGGAGACGCATCAGATCAGACGCATGGGCCGCATGCATCGTCTCTACCACACGGGGAGGGTGTGTCTTGAGCGGCTTCTGGGTGGAATTACCTTCAGGATGGCGGACTGTCGTGACCGTTCCTCGTGAAATTCGTCCAAGAGTTGCCAAGCATTTAGTTCCCAGAAGTACCCTCCATAAGTTCGCTCGGAGGACCGATCCGCTGTAGAAGGGAGTTAGTGTGCATCAGGCTTTCAACCACCATCCTTCCCGGGTAATCAGTCGTCGTCGGGCGTGCGTTCTTTTCGCGAAGCTGGTGCGGCGAGTGTGTTGAGCACCCTTCCACTGCGTGATCTTAACCAAGGCTCGACCCCATCAATCACTGGAGAGAACGTCCCAGCTCTGCGGGATTTCGATGGGCTTCTAATGGACTATCTCAAGCAGAACAAGTCCGTTCCCGGCGCAAGCCTTGCCATCGCCCGGGACGGGCGCGTTATCTACGCCCGTGGATTCGGATACGCTGACGTGGAGACGCGTGAAGCAGTTCACCCAGATTCTCTCTTTCGCATCGCCAGCGTCAGCAAGACGTTCACTTCGGCCGCGATCATGCTCCTGGTACAACGCGGGCGCCTTAAGCTGTCGGACGCGGCATTTCCTCTGCTCAATATCGAAGTGCCGTCCCTCAAAGAGTCTCAGGTGGACGCTCGCTTAAAGATGATCACCATCCATCAGTTGCTGTGCCACACCGGAGGATGGGCGCGCGGAAGCGCGAAGAACCCATTCGAGACATGGACAGGGTTCGATCCGATGTTTTTTCCGGTGGAGATTGCGCGTAGCCTGGGAGCTCCGTCGCCAGCGAGCCCTGCTGACATCGTCCGCTTCATGACGACCAGACCTTTGGACTTCGATCCCGGCACACGCTACGCATATTCGAACTTTGGTTACTGCGTGCTCGGGCGCGTGATTGAGAAAATTTCCGGTGTTCCTTATGGCGAGTTCGTGAGGAATGAACTATTCCAACCCCTGGGCGTCAAAGACGCACGTCTGGGAAAATCGCTCGTGTCGGGCCGCGCTCCGCACGAGGTCCATTACTATCCTTCGGGGGATAAGAGAGCAAATTCCAAAAACGTGTTCGGAGGGCCGGATGTCCAATGGTGCTATGGGGGCTTCGAGCTTGAGGCCATGGACTCGCACGGCGGCTGGATCGCAACTCCTTCGGATCTCGTCCGCTTCGCAGCATCACTGGAAATGCCGACGCGACTGGGAGCTTTGAACGCAGAATCAATCCAGCGAATGTTCGCACGTCCATCGGAAACCGGTTATGCCGCCAACGGTGTCGAGCTGCCCGGCTACTACGCCTACGGCTGGCAGGTGCAGTCGACTGTTCCCGAAGGAACGGAAGAGTGGCACGACGGGCTCTTTGGCGGCACATCGGCACTGGTGATGCGTAGACGTGATGGAATCGTCTGGGCCGCGACTTTCAATACCGAAAAGGATGACGATAAGCACATCCCATCGGAGGTGCTGGCGCCTCGCATCAACCAGCTAGCCGATTCGATCACGAAATGGCCTGTGTAGCAGCCCGACTTCGCCCTTGCATTACTTCCGAGTTGCTCACTTATCAGACCTAATCCAGTCCTTGTGCTCTAAGGTCGGTGGTCTTAACTTCGACCCACGACTAGCTCCTTATTCAGAGAAACCTAACTGGGCTGCCTGAACCCGTTTAGAGATTCGCACTAAGCCGGGATGCAAGAAATCCACCATTGAACGTTCTAAGTACACTGAAACTGATCCCAGTCACCAAAGGAGACTGTCACGATGCGGGACGCCGAAGGCGAATTCCCGGCCAGCTTCATCGCCGTGCCCATGAGCATCATCGCTGCTCTATTGCTCGTGATGCCCTCAGCGTTTGCGCAAAAATGCTCCGATCGCAATCCGCAGCTGGCAGTCGACGTACTCCAACAGGTCCTCCGCAGTTGCTCGTCGCACGATGCCTTCGAGGCGGTGGGCTACAAGTACGGATATGACGTAGTTGCTAAAGCCGCTTCTGTGGCAGGCGAGCGTGCGATTCCCCTGCTTCAGGAGATCGCCAAATCGCCTCGCAATAGTGATTGCTTTTGGGGACGTGCTCCAGAAGCGCGCCAGGCACTTGCAAAGCTCGGTGACGAAGCAACCATCCGATCCATTCGCGAGTCGCGGAATTGGGCGAATCCCATGATGCGCGCCAACTTGGGCGAAATCGGCGATGATTGGGCGCTAACGAGCCTCGTTGCATTCCTGATCGACCATGTCAACGATCCAGCCATGCACATCCAACAAGGTCCTGCCGATGGCCCAGTGGACCTTCGCAGTTGGATCCTAGAAAGCATCCGCGACATCGCCCGCCGCCACCGTGTGCTCGATCTGCCCGTGGCCGCGGATTACTCTCCAGAAGGTATTTTAGTGTGGAAGACTTGGCTGGAGTCCCACAAATGGCGGGCCCTCAGCGAGCCGGTATACAAGCACGTGTCCGATCCCTACCTTCGATGCCTGGCCCGGCGGGTGGAGTGGGGATACCCGGATGCCATTTTGGATATCGCCACCTTCGGCGGCCCAGCCGCTGAACTCATCCTGAGGGACTTCCCACGGCCGTTTCCTGGAGAACCGATGGGAGCGCGTTCACTGTTTCCAGCGATCGTCGATCAGGAGGAAGGCCGTCCAAGTCGCGATCGCGAGATACAGGGAAATCTTCAGACCGCTCTGGGCCTCTTGGGTGATCGGCAGATGCTTGGTCAGATCGCGGCGGAGATCAACGAATTTCCCATTCATTTCGATTACATTCCTTACGAGGCGCTACGTAAGCTTAAATTCATTGGCGGCAAGCCAGCGGTGGAAATCCTTGTTGCCGCTTTGGGCGCTCGAAATCGAATGACTCAGGTTCCTGAGCAAGCCCTGGCAACTTGCGTCCATGATTCCGCGCCAACGGATGCATCGGATGGGCTGCGGGCATCGATCAGGAAGTCCTGCGAAGAGCGCGACTTCTTTTGGGTCGTCAGGCGCTATAACGGTTGGACGATGGATGCACTGGCTCAGATGATAAAAGATCCGCCGCTACCTCCCGGCACTGCTGCTAGCGCCGAAAACATACAGACTTGGAAGGTCTGGTGGGTGAAGCACAAGGATTCGGCAGAGTTCATTAAGCCTGCGCGCCAGTCGTTCGAATGAACCTACCGAGCGCCGTTCAAACCAAAGTGGTTTCGAGCCGAGAGGTGTCTTTGCGACCGGACGACAACGGTTCGAAGTTCACCGTGCTCTCCGTCGTCACACAGGAAGAACACCGATGACGAATGGGCGTCAAAGACCGAGTGGCATCGCGTTCGCGTGTTCCGTCCGCGACTCGCCGAATACGTAGCGGACGACGATCAAGGAAGGTTCACACGTGCTCGTCGAGGGCAATCTCGTCAGCACCACATACGCACGCGTAAACGGCAAAGGCAAGAAAGCCAAGACCAACACGCAGACGTTCCGGTGCACTAGGCTTAGAAGCTCGCGGCGGACGGTGCCGTCTTCGGCGAAGCCGGAATTGGTGTGCCAAGCAAGTTTGATTTCTCCGTAGGAATGCCGGACTTGCGCTGGTCGTAAGTTTGTTTCACGCGGCGCACGTAAGAAATGGTTTCGGCGAACGGCGGCACCCGTTGACCGAAACGTTGCACACGCTCGGGGCCGGCATTGTAGGCAGCCAGCGCCAAAGCGATATCGTTCTTATACAAAAGCAAAAGTTCGCTCAGGTAATGCGTGCCGGCATCGATATTCTCTTGAGGGTCGAAGATATTCTTGACGCCCAGGTGTGCGGCCGTCGTGGGAATAAGTTGCATCAGTCCCCGTGCGTTTCGCAGTGAAATCGCTTTGGGGTCGAAATTCGATTCCGCCGCAATCACGCTGGTGATCAGGTCGGCATCCACGCTATAGCGCTTGGCGGCCGCGCGAATCAAATCCCCAAATGGTTCCTTCGAAACCTCCACTTGCGCTACCGGCGTAAAGATTTCTTCCGGCTCGATGGTTAGCACTTGCTCGACGGGCACATCGACCGTGCCGCCCTTCATCTGTAAGCGATAGGAATTGTCGAGACGTTGATACCCGGTCACAGCAATGCGCTGCCCGCTGCGCAAAACGACGTACTCAGCGCGCATCGCAGGTGCGGCAAGGACCATCAAGGATGCGCTCAGAGCCAGGCGCTTCAACCGCAAGGAGTTACCTCCCGCAACGCAAAAAGCTCGATCGCTGCGGCAACACCATTATGGTCGTTGGAGGCCGTTTCATGCCAGCCAAAACTTTTTAGCTCCGGCACGCAATTGCCCATCACCACTGGCACCCCCGCGAAGGACAGCATTTCCAGGTCGTTGTGATTGTCCCCGATGGCCATCACTTCTTCGCGAGTCAGGCCGCGCAGAGCGGCCCACTCTGCCAGCGCCGCTCCTTTCGAACAATGGGGATGCAGCACATCGATCATCGAGAAATCCCGGCTTTCATACACCGTCGCGGCGACTTTAAATCCTTCCGTTGCTTGCGCTCCACGCAGCACCGCTTCCGCCTCGCGCATCGGCTCCACTTTGCCCGATAGCATTACTTGCAGGGGATCTTCGGTAAGACAGCTTTCGAGTGGAACCGCTAGGCCAAGAAATTCCTTGTTGCGCGCGTAATACGCCGACCGGATCGGATCGTCGGTCGCAAAAACTTCCAGGATCACCTGGTTCTGGCCGAAGCGGTCAAAAATAACCGCGGTGCTCTCGCGCCAAGGCCGGGTAATTTCCAGGACGCGCTCGGCTGTCGGACGCGGCAGCAAGTGCCGCAGGTGCGTCCGGCCGTCTTGCGTCCGAATCAGCGCGCCATTGCTCACAATCATGGTCAGCGGAGCGCCGAGCTGCGTGGCGATAGGCATCGCGAAATCGTAGCGCCGGCCAGTCACCAGTGCGACCTCGATGCCGCGCCGCGTTGCTTCCGCAATTGCCGCGCGATTGGCCTCTGGCAGCGTCCAGCGGCTGTCCAGCAATGTCCCGTCAATATCAAGCGCAATGAGTTTCACGGCCATACCTAAATTGTACCGTGGATTGGATGCGTTTTCGGGCGCTCGCGCCGCTACCTGCGCGGCTCAAAGAGGCCAAAGCGGCTGTGCTAGACTTTTCAGTTCATGGCCACCGCGACGAATGTAATGGAGCTGGAATGCTCCGAATGCGGCAAAAAATTTGACCCCGCAATCGAGCAGCATTTGTGTACGTGCGGTAAGCCACTGCTGGTTCGCTACGATCTGAAAACTGCGGCCGCCACGCTAACCCGCGAAAATTTATCGAAGCGTGTTCGAGCGTTGTGGCGTTACCGCGAAGTGTTACCGCCTGGGGAGCCGGTAACACTGGGCGAGGGTATGACTCCACTAGTGCCAGCGGAGCGCCTCGGCGCATCCATGGGATTGCGCTGCCTCTTTGTCAAAGACGAAGGCCTGAATCCAACCGGCTCGTTCAAAGCCCGCGGCATGACCGCCGCAGTCACCCGCGCAAAGCAACTTGGCGCCAAAGTCCTCGCTGCGCCAACCGCGGGAAATGCCGGTGGGGCGCTGGCCGCGTACGCGGCGGCGGCGGGGATACCCGCGGTGATTGTGATGCCGGCGGATACTCCGTCGGCGAATGTGATGGAGTGCCAGGCGTTTGGCGCGAAAGTTGTGAAACTCGATGGCTTGATTTCCGATTGCGGCAAATATGTCGCGGAGCGCAAGGATCGCGAAGGATGGTACGACGTTTCCACTCTGAAGGAGCCGTATCGCATCGAAGGGAAAAAAACCATGGGTTACGAACTGTGGGAGCAGTTCGAGGGGAAATTGCCGGATGTGATTTTGTATCCGACAGGCGGCGGAGTGGGTCTGATTGGGATGTGCAAAGCCTTCGATGAAATGCAGGAGATGGGATGGATCGGCGCAGAGCGTCCGCGCATGGTGGCGGTGCAAGCGGAGGGATGCGCGCCGATTGTGAAGGCCTGGGAGGCGCATAGAAACGCTGCGGAATTTTTCCCGAATGCGGCGACGCTGGCTTCCGGGCTTCGCGTGCCCGGTCCGCTTGGCGACTTGATGATGCTGCGCATGCTGCGGCAGACGAAAGGCACAGCGCTGGCGGTGAGCGATGCGGAGATGCTGCAGGCGGGCAGGGAACTGGCTTCGCTCGAAGGGATTTTTGCCGCGCCGGAGGGGGCGGCAACCGTGATCGGGGCGCGCAAGCTGGCCGCTTCCGGATGGATCAAGCCGGAGGAAACCGTGGTGCTGTTCAACACTGGCACCGGATACAAATATTCCGAAGCGTGGCAACGCGCTCTCCAGACATAACATGGCGACACGCAGGCTCTATTACGACGATTCTTACCAGCGCGAATTTAGCGCGCAGGTGTTGAGTTGCGAGCCGGAAGTGCATGGTGCAACTCCGGCTTGGGCGGTGGTGCTGGATTGCACGGCGCTGTATCCGACTTCGGGTGGGCAGCCGCACGACCTGGGCAAACTCGGCGATGCCAACGTGATCGACGTGCGCGATGACGAGGAGCACATTGTCCACGTGCTCGATCGCGAGGTGCCGCTTGGTTCGATCGCGGGTTGCGTGGATTGGGCGCGGCGATTGGATCACATGCAGCAGCACACCGGGCAGCATTTGCTGTCGGCAATGTTTCAGGAACGCTATGGGCGGCCGACGGTGTCGTTCCACCTGGGCAACGAGGTCTGCACCATCGATGTGCGCGGGCCGGAACCGACGCAGGACATTCTGGAGGGAGCGGAGCGCGCCGCGAACCTGATTATTTCCGAGGATCGCCCGATTACGGCGCGCTATGGAACGGCGAGGGAGTTTACCGAGCTCGGAGTGCGCAAAGAAGTGCAGCGCGAGGGAATTTTGCGCGCGATTGAAATTGAGGGCGCGGACCTGCAGCCTTGCGGCGGCACGCATGTAAAAAGCACGGCGCAGATCGGAGTTGTCTTGGTGCGCCGGTGCACCAAGATGCGGCAGGATTGGCGGGTGGAATTTGTTTGCGGACGTCGCGCGGCGCGGGTGGCTCGGCATGACTTTCAGGTTCTGCACAACAGCGCCGAGCTGCTTGGCGCTGCCGCTGAAGACGTGCCGATTGCGGTGCAGCGCGCTATCAACGAGCGCGACGGCCATTTCAAAACGGCAAAGTGGTTGCTGCAGCGACTGGCGGAATTAGAGGCCGCGGCCGCATTGGCTACCATGAAGCGAGACGGAAATGGATTGCGTGTGATCGCGCGCACCTTCGACGAAGCCAGCCAGCCCGAATATCTGAACCATTTCGCAACGCAGTTGGCGAAGTCGGAAAAAACAGTCGCTTTGTTGAGCCAATCCGGCGATGGCCATTTGCTTTTTGCGCAGCACCCGGGAGCCGGGAAAGACATGAATGCTCTGCTGAAGCAAGTGCTCGCGCAAGTTCCGGGGAAAGGCGGCGGCACGCGCGATTTTGCGCGCGGTAAATTGAATGATGCGGCCCAGGCGGAACGGGCAATCACGCTGGGCCAGCAGCTGCTCGCGGGCTAAGTCTCTGAAGACGGGCACGGGTGTCCCTGCCTGCTGCAGGCGGGCCGTGCCCCTACACATCTGATTGTTGACAGTCGCTCCTTCGCTGAGTAAGTTCTCGCCAAGACTAGTCGGAGGGAAACTTCCATGGACCTGATTCAGACGCAACGCGCCGCGGTTGCCGAGCACATTCGGCTGGAAAACGAACAGAAATGGGCTGAGGTGCCGCGTACGCTCGTGCGGGATTCGCGTGCATTCTACGATTTTGTTCCTGTCGGCCAATTCAAGGGCGCTGAGGGCGTCGCGCAGCTTTATCAAATCATAGGGTCGGCGTTCTCGAATCTGCGCCTCGAAATATCCGCGGAGTACGACTTGCCCGGTTGCTCGATTCGGGAAGGCGTAATCACGGCGACGCACACGGGCGACTATATGGGCGTGCCGGCGAGCGGCAACCATATGCGTGGCGCGTTTGCGGCGTTTTTCGTATTCGATGTGGCAACTGGTGAAATGCTGGGTGAGCGACTCTATTTGGATCACGGAGCGATGTTGCAACAGCTGCAAACCAAGAATGTGGCAGCGGCCAGCTGATGAGCGAAATGAGCCGCCGTGACGCACTCAAATTAGCCAGAGATGCCGCGGTTGCCGCCGCCGTGACACCATTGGTACCCACCGATGCTGTCCCCACTCACGGAGCAGACTCCTCACGGGATATTTGTTTTATGCGCGCGGTGGACATGGCGAGGCTGATTCGCGAGAAGAAATTGTCGGCGCGCGAAGTCATGCAGGCCCATTTGAAGCAAATTGGCCGGGTGAATTCCAAGGTCAACGCCATCGTTACGCTGGTTGCGGAAGAACAGTTGATGGCGCAGGCGGCTGCCGCGGATGAATCGCTGGCGAAAGGGAAGTTGCTGGGGCCGCTGCACGGGATGCCGGTGGGCGTGAAGGATTTGCACGAGACGGCGGGCATTCGGACGACTTTTGGTTCGCCGCTGCATCGCGACTTGGTGCCGGATTTTGATTGCCGAGTGGTGCAGCGGGAGAAGGCGGCGGGCGGAATTGTGATCGGCAAGACCAATGTGCCGGAATTTGGGCTGGGCTCGCAGACGTTCAATCCAGTGTTCGGGGCGACGCGAAATCCGTATGACGTGAGCAAGACTTGCGGGGGCAGCACCGGTGGCGGCGCGGTGGCGCTGGCTTGCGGCATGGTTCCGCTGGCGGATGGCAGCGATATGGGCGGCTCGCTGCGGAACCCGCCGAATTTTTGCAACGTGGTGGGGATTCGGACTTCGCCGGGGCGGGTGCCTGACGTGCCCACGAATCTGGGCTGGTTCACGCTATCGGTCTCGGGGCCGGTGGCGCGCAATGTTACGGACTGCGCGTTTTTCCTCAGCGTTTTGTCGGGCTATGACCACCATTCGCCGATTTCCATCGATCAATCGGGAGAGCAATTTGCGCGGCCGCTGGACCGGAGCTTCAAGGGTGTGCGCGTGGCGATGTTCAAGGATATGGGTTTGCCGTGGGATCCTGAGGTGAAGAGCGCAGCTAAGGCACAGGGCAAAGTGTTTGAGTCGTTGGGATGCATTGTGGAGGATGCGGAGCCGGATTTTACGGATGCCAACGAGTGCTTTGTGGCTTGGCGGCACTGGTCGACCGAATTGGCGTTCGGCGATTTGCTGGCGACGCATGGCGATCAATTGAACGAGTACATTCACTGGCATGTGGAAGAGGGACGCAAGCTGACCGGCCCGTACCTGGCGCGAGTGGAGGCTAAGCGCACGGCGCTGTTTCAAAGGCTGTGCAATTTCAAGAAGGAGTTCGATTACTTTGTCTTGCCAGTGAATCAGGTGCTGCCGTTTGATGTGAACGTGCATTACCCCACGAAAATTGCGGGGACCAAGATGGAGAATTACATCGCGTGGATGAAGTCGGCGTATTACATTTCGGCGGCAGGGAATCCGGCGATGTCGGTGCCCTGCGCGTTTTCACAAAGTGGGCTGCCGATCGGGATTCAGATCGTTGGGCGGCACCATGATGATTGGGGCGTGCTGCAGTTGGGCTACGCCTTCGAGCAAGCTACGAACGTAGCGAGGCGCCGGCCTGGCGTTGTCTGAGGCGTCAGTGCCTGGGCCTTGCGGCGTGAAAGCGGCGGCTAGACCGCCGCACTCCAAGAAAGCCCTATCCACTTTGGCCCTCGATGCTCTTCACTTAGCGTAAGGAGTTTCCACCATTGATACGTCAAGCCTTGGGAGCTCAGCTTGCGGGGCTTGTTGTGGGCTGCGGGGATTCGATGGCGACGTTCTTGATTGCGTGGGCGACTGCATCCTGGACGGCCACCTCGTTCCGGCCGTGGTCGGTGATGTCGTCGTAGAGCAGTTGCGTCGGGCCGGGGTTCAGTTCAAGGTTGTATTTATCGGTGACCTCGCGGGCCACTTGTTGCAGCATCTTGCTGGATTCGGAACTCAGGTCCGCGCCAGTGATGTCGACCTGTCGGCCCAAGTATTGGGCGGCGATTCGCACCGCGAGTGTGTCGGCGGTCTGGTAGTAATACTCGGAAATCTGGCGATGGCCTCCTTCATGTTGGATGACTTTTTGCGTTGCATCGGTCGGCACCCAAATGTTGATGACCAGCTGCAGGGTGACATTGATCTTGGTTATGGTGACGGTTGCGTGCGTGGCGTCTGATCGTTGAGACTCACCGGCGACATTGGCGAGGGACACGAAGTTGGAATCGCAGGCGGCGATTTCCCCTGGGACGAGGGGCGGCATTTCGGCAGGCGGTGCGCTCGGGTCAAAAGTGTGGTTTACGACGACAACCGGCTGCCTGTTGATGGTCGGCGCGAGAGCTTTCCTCAGCTGTGGTTGGGGCGAGAAGCCGCGCCAGGTCAGCCAGGCGGCGAGCACGGCTAGAAACAGGCCAAGCACAAATAAGCTACGCGAGCGCAATACCGCCTCCCCATACTTTCTGAATACGATAGCGCGTGAAGTGCGGGGTTGGGTGTGGCGAATGACGCGAAAGGTACGGGGGTGCCGCCCCAACAACCTAGGAATCTACCGAGACGGGTGGTGCGGAGATTGCGGATTTGGGAGTGGTCTCGCGGAATTTGCGTTGGTAGTAGGCCACCGTTGCGAAGATGGCGGGAATGCCGATTAGGGTTGGTAATACCCAGAAGATTGTGTAGAGCTGGCTTCGAGCTACGGAGGGAAGCAGGCGGGAACCACCGAACACGATGAAGGCCGTGTAACCTGCGATGCCGGTGCCGATCATGGAGCCAAGATGTTCGTACCACCAGTGCATCCGCGATTGCGGACCACGCAGCAAGTAGCGCAAATTTGCCGCCCCGATCAACGGGCCAATGGGACTCAAACCGATCAGCGGGCCGCTGCGATATTTGATTCCAAGGAAGAGCACGGTGAAGCCGCCGAGGATTACGGCGACGTTGAGGGCCAGACTGAAGGGCGTGCGCATGGTTTTCGGCTGGCGCCTGGTTTCGATGGCCCATATCCCCTGCCAGCCGGAAGCCAGCGTGACGCCCGCCAAGTACGCGAGGAAAACGGCGAAGATCCGTTGCGAGCGCAGAAAATCGGAAAGCTCGGCCGGCGAAAGCGGGCGAGTGATCTGGCGAATGGCAAGCGGAATGGTGAAAGCGAGGCCGCTCATGACAAAGGCGGTCACAACCACCACGGACATGCACGTGACGTAGAACCATCCGGCGCGGATGTGGGTGCGGCCGCCCTTGGGGGCAATGGCCGGAATCCAAAACAGAATGAGCGCGATACTGCCAGCGGCGATGTGGGTCCAGCGAATTGCCTGAAACAGGCTGGCCATAGCGACTCTCCTTTTGCGCTCGCGCCGGTCAGAAATAGATGAAAAATATTCTGACGGGAAGCCCAAGATTGACAGCAGCCGACATCCATTCAGTACGCGCGGACGCTGGGAATACTATCAGGATTGCAAGGCAAACTCCGCGGGAGTAGGCTTTGTCCAGCCGTGCCGTCTGCGGCTTCCTCGGTGCGGTTTCCGTAAGGCAGGGCTGATCTCCAAGGGGGAGGAAATCCCAATGTCCACGGAGAACAAGACCATCATTCGCCGCCTTTATGCCGAAGTTTGGAATGAGCGCAAGCTGGAGGTTGTGGATGAGCTGCTGTCTGCGAGCCATGCTATGAGCGATCCGATCGTGTCGGGATCGCAGGTCGGCCCGGAGTTGTACAAACGGCGAGTGACGGAACTGACCACCGCCTTTCCTGATTTATGTTTTACGATTGAAGATACGGTCGCGGAGGGGGAGAAGTTTGTTACTTGCTGGACGATTTCGGGGACACATCGGAAGGAATACATGGGAATTGCTCCGACGGGGAAGAAGATATCTTTGGAAGGGATTACGATTCACCACATCAAAAAGGGAAAGATTCTTGATTCGTACGCTCGATGGGACGTTCTGGGGTTGATGCGACAGCTCGGGGCTGTTCCGGGGCAGGGTAGCGCGAAAGAGGAGAGCCGATCGCTCAGCGGGGCTTCTGGATGACAAATTTTGGAGTGGCGGCGGGGAGAAGAAAGACCCCGTTTGGGGCCGGCTTCAGAAAGCGGGCCCCACATATCAAAAAAGGCGGCGCTACATATTAAAAGAAGCGGGCCCGGACGCGATCGGTGATGCGATGGAGATCGACCAGGGTGAGGAAATCGATAGTGCCGAACTCGGGATCGATGGCGGGTGGACCGCAGAAGCGGCCGGAGACTTCGAGATAGGCGCGAAACAGTCGGGGTGCGGGTGGCGGCGCGGCGAGTTCGCGGGTTTGCGTGCAGCGTGAAGCAGGGTGCGGCTCGGTGCGGAGAGCCGGCTCGACGAGATACTTGTCGCGCAGGGAGTGATAGAGTGCGAGTCCCTCATCCTGGTCCTGAGAGCTGAGGGAGCTGCAGCCGATGAGATAGCGCGCGTTGCAGAGAGTTGCATACGACGCGATGCCTTTCCAGAGCAGGAAGAGGGCGGTGGTGTTGCGGTAATCCTGGTGAACGCAGGCGCGGCCGAGCTCGAGAATTTCGCCGCGGATGGGCTCGAATGGGTTGAGATCGAATAACTGCGCGCTGTAATAGCCGAGATTGCCCTGAGCGCGGTAGCCGGTCTGCATGCGATACGTGCCCACGAGGATTCCGGTGGTGGAATCGCGAACCATAAGGTGATCGCATACGAGGTCGAAGCCGTCGCGGTCGAGGCCGGTTGCGTGCGAAGTGGCGAGGCCCTCTCCCAATTCGCAGTTGAAGACCTGGTAGCGGAGGCGTTGGCAGGCGGTGACGTCTTCAATATTTTGAGCGAGGGAGAGACTGAAGAGCGGGGTAGAGGCGGTGAGACCGGCGCAGTCTTGGATTAAGACGGCGGTGGTTGGCATAAGGGCAGTTTCGGGCCGGGCAGATTACGGGAATGTTGCTGAAGAGTGATTTGCCTGTTGCTGTGCGGTAAGAGGCACGGCAGCCGGGAGCGTTAGGTCACGCGAATCCCTTAAAGTGTTTGCACATAATCGGCAATCCTATGCCGAGGCGCGCTACTTTCGCAGAACTGAAATCAGGTGCCGCACTTTCGGCTCGGCCAGGGCAAATCGGCGGACTCGCTCTTCTGTCTCGCGATCCGCGCGCGTGAAGCGGTCGTGTTGGCGGAGATGCTCCGCCCAGGAGGCGACGGTGAATGTTTCGACGTATCGCTCGGCAGTTTCCATGTCGCGGAAGATACCCCATCGCTGCGCACCGTCACGGCGTCGAATTCGTCCTTGTTGACGAGCCGCCTTGAGGAATTCGGCAACCTCTTGTGAAGGGACTTGATATTCGACGGCCACAAGCACAGGGCCAAAGTCGTCGTCTGTTGGGAGGGCGCTGTCCCCGGTGGCGGGCAATCGCCAGTGATTCCAGGAAGTTAGATCGACGGTGGTCTCTGGCAAGGGCAAAAACAGCGCCAAGGCCGTCATTGCAACGGTTCCCAGGCCAGCATATAGCAGGGAAGCACCAACGCCAAAACGCGTGGCCAGAGCACCAAAAGTCGCGCTTCCCAGGGCGACGGCTCCCTGGAAAACCAAAGTCGAAATTGCAAGAACGCGGGCACGTACCCAGTCGGGGGCGTGGTTCAAGACCAGCACATTGAAGAGCGAAAGGAAAAGGATCCAGGAGGCGCCTGCGACCACCATTAGACCAGTTAGCGCCGGCAGGGATCGAACGATGCTTGCCGCAAATGTGGTAAGACCGAAAACCGCAACCCCGCCGGTTACTACGGCTTCCGTAGACCAACGTGCGCGCGCGCCCTGCATTACGACCGCACCAACCACTGCGCCAAGACCAAAGCATCCTAGCAGCACGCCGTAAGCAGTCGGGCTATTCCTTACGATATGTGCGAGAGAAGGCAGCAGAGCAAGAAGCCCGCTCGCAAAGAACATCACCAGCCCGGAACGTGCAAGCAAAGTGCGGATAGCGGGTGAGTAGCGAACGTAGCGTATTGCTGCAACGGTTGCGCCCCCGATGGTTTCCGCTGGGGTCGTGCGTTTGGGAGCCGTTCGCTTCCAACGTGCAACGACAAAAATTACAGCAATGAATGACACGGCGTTCAGCAGGAACGCGGAACCCACGCCAGTTGCGGCAATGACCAGGCCGGCAAGACCAGGTCCTACGGCGCGCGCTAAGTTGAATTCGATACCGTTGAGGGCGGACGCGGCGGGAAGGTCTTCCCTCGCAACGAGTTCCGGCAAGACGGCGCGCCATGTGGGCGACTCGAAGGCATCGCCGGCTGACAGCGCAAACGTAAGAATCAGGAGCAGCAGCGGGGAAACGGACCCCATAAGGGTTAGTGCGGCAAGCAGAAGGGCAATGCCCACCATCCACGTCTCGGTGTAAAGGATCAGTTTGCGGCGATCAACGATGTCTCCGATAGCTCCCGCGGGGAGCGCCAAAACGAAGAATGGCAAGGCCGAGGCGGTTTGCGTGAGCGCGACATACATCGGCCCGGCGTTCACCGAAACCATGAGCCAGGCGGCTCCCATACTTTGCATGAACGCGCCGATATCGGAGACAAGGCTGGCGGCGAGTACATTGCGGAAAGTTTGCGAACGCAATGCCCGCAATAGCGGCGAGATTTCGGACGATCCCGGCATATTCAGGACTGTGCGGCAGCGTACAAAAAGCGTCCACCACTCTGTCGAGCGGTCGCTTCATACTAAACCACGATTCCGCTGCTCGCCTAAGGCCGCTGTCGCGACGCGGAGGGCTTTATGCCTGGGTTGCGCATAGTAACCGCGAGCGCGAGCTAGCCCTTGCTTCTACTTTTGTCACTTTCGAGCCGGGCAGCTGCCCACATCCCCACTTTCTTAAGCAAACGCACGAGTTCCGTTCGCTCACCAGACCTCAATACGGCCATGGTTTCCTCCATGTCGATCGCGTGTTGCCGAAAAGCCCCCTCGATTACGCGCCGACCGGATTCGGTGAGCTGAACGACGCGCGCGCGGAGGTCGTTGGTGTCCGTAGCTCTGCGGACCATCTTTCTTGACTCCAGCCGGTCGACGGCTGCCGTGATAGAGCCACTGGTGAGCAGCACCCTTTTCCCGATGGCATTCACCAGTTGAGGGCCCTTATGAAGGAGCACTTCCAATACCGCAAACTCCGAGAGCCCAAGACCGGACGCGGAGACGCTTCGAAGAGCATTCTGCTCGATGGCATGGGCGGCCTTCCACAACACCATCCAAACATGGGTTGCTGCTTCACTGCTCGGTCTCGAAATCGGTGTCGCCAGTCGCACAGTCGCTCCTCTCGCGGAAGCGAACTTCTTAATAATACTCGACATCGAGCTATATTGCGTCCAAGCATGGCATAGAGGCAATATAACCGCCACCGTGGCTAGCGCATCTATCTTGACATCAAGAGAGTGTCATATCTCTCTAAAGCGAGGAAAGGTGTTTCATGAAAGCAACCTACAAAGTTGACCCAGCGCACTCCACGGCGCATTTCGTTGTCCGCCACATGATGATCACCAACGTTCGGGGTGGATTCAGCGGCGTGCAAGGCACGGTCGTATACGACCCTGAGAATCCCGGCGCTTCGAGCGTCGACGTGGTGATCGACGCGAAGATGATTAACACCCTGGAAGCGGCCCGTGATACTCACTTGAAGAGCGTGGATTTTCTGCATGTCGAGAAATACCCCACCATTACATTCAAGAGCAGTTCGATCGCGCTGGATGGCGACGGCGAACTGAGTTTGAAGGGTGACCTGACGATCCGCGGCGTGACCAGGCAGATCGCTCTGAAGGCGGAAGTCCCCTCGGCGGAGACAAAAGACCCTCTGGGAAATGGCAGGATAGGGGCCTCTGCAAACACAAGGATCAAGCGGAGCGATTTCGGCCTCACGTGGAACGCGCCGCTCGAAACCGGAGGATTGCTGGTCGGCGATAATCTGAAAATCGAGTTGGAACTTTCTCTGATCAGAGCATGACAGGAATGCCTCGCGGACCCCGAGCGCCTCCCTAATGTCCCGTCGGGAAGGGCAAGTCTCCTAAAACAAAACTGTGACCGCGACGCGCGCTTATCAATCCAATAAAGATTGCCTTACAGGAGTTACGTAGATGCAGATTGGAATCGACAGTTTCGCGGCAGCCATCTCCGACCCGGCCACAGGTCTAACGCTCAGGCCGGAGGACCTGATGCACAATCTGCTCGAAGAGATTGAGCTTGCCGATCGCGTGGGTCTGGACGTCTTCGGCATCGGCGAGCATCACCGGGCGGAGTTTCTTGACTCAGCTCCCGTTGTCATCCTCTCGGCCGCCGCCGCGCGCACGGAAAATATCCGTCTCACCAGCGCAGTCACGGTTCTTAGCGCCGCTGACCCCGTGCGCGTTTTTCAGGAGTTCGCGACGCTCGACCTCATCTCCCGGGGTCGGGCTGAGATAGTCGCCGGTCGCGGTTCCTTCATTGAGTCCTACCCGCTCTTCGGGCTGCGGCTTGAAGACTACGACTCGCTTTTTGCGGAAAAGCTCGATCTTCTGCTAAAAATCCGGGCCAGCACGCAAGTGCACTGGTCCGGCAAACATCGCGCGGCTCTGACCGGCCAGGCAATCTACCCTCGCCCACTGCAGGATCCGCTACCTATATGGGTAGGCGTCGGAGGCACGCCTGAATCGTTTATTCGCGCCGGTGTGCTCGGCCTTCCTCTTATGGTCGCCATCATCGGCGGCGAGCCTAAACGCTTCCGCCCACTCATCGACCTCTACCGCGAGGCTGGGCGGCGCGCCGGGCATCCCCCTGAGCGCCTTACCGTAGGTGTGCACTCCATTGGCTTTCTGGCCGACGCCACGGAAAAAGCCGCGGAGATATTCTTTCCCGGCTATGCACACACCTTCACCGAAATTGGCAAGGAACGCGGCTGGCCACGGGCCACCCGCGCTCAATTCGATGCCCAGCGCGGACCCACTGGCGCTCTACTGATCGGTGATGCCAAGACCGTCGCGAAAAAAATCCTTTATGTAAATGAAGTTCTCGGCGGTATCTCGCGGGTCACATTTCAAATGGGCGTCTCGACGCTTCCACACCAAAAAATGTTGGACGCCATAGAGATTCTCGGCAGTGGCGTGGCACCCATCGTCCGCAACGAGCTGAGTGTCACTGCGGTACGAGCTTGAGAGTGAATCTTTGCGGGAAGTTGGTTAGAAGACACCGCAGACGCGGTTCACTCCTTAGCCCGCGCTTGTCAGGCTGTGCGTCGGAGTGACAGTTCACCGAGGTTTAGGGCGCTTCCCGTTTAGTCGAATCTCGAATTTATTGTTGGAATTCAAGAGGCGGACCGCCAACGCGACGCCATTTCAGGCGAACATTTACTTCCACACGATTGGCGATCTTGATGAAGGGGATGCCGCTTGTCATCCCATAGTCCTTGCGGTCGAAGGCCATGGTGCCGTCCAGGCTGCCGGAGGGCGTTCCTTTGCTATCGCTGGTGAGAGTAAGTTTCTCCGTCTTAGTGACACCCCGAATGGTGAAGTTGCCTTCGATGTCAAAAGTGTATGGTCCAGTTTGAGCGATTTTCGTCGATTTGAATGAAATCACTGGAGATTCTTTGACGTTGAAGAAATCCTTTCCCTTCAACTTGTTGTCCTTCATGTGGCTTCCGGTGTTAACGCTGCCGGCTTGAATCTCGATGTCCAAGACGGCGCTCCGGACATCGCTCGACGAAAACTTGATGCTAGCGTTCCACTTTTCAAATATACCTTTGATCGAAACGGACGAATCGACGCCAAACTTGATACTGCTTTCCTCTGGCGTAACTTCGTAAGTCGGAACTTGTGCACGGTTTGCCGAGGGGAAAATGCAAAACACAACCAGCCATAGAAGGGCCATCGGTAGCTTGTGAGTTCTTACTCTCGCGGGATCCGCCTTACAGACGATGCGGAACCAGTTCTCTCTCGCCGTAAGCCTATTTTGGTTCATAAGTCCTCTGCCTCCGATTCACTCTGTACCAGCGACCGAGGCGCTGGGTCACCCTCTGGAGGGATGAATCCGTTTGACCATGGCTCGGATGTCGCGGTTCTCGAAGACCCGACCTACGCGGTCAGTTCCTTGGACGGCGACGTCCACCATGGCACGTGCCAAGTCGTCGGCACGAATGACCTGGTTTGGAAACAACAACTGAAACGCCGGGTAGATGGCGCGCAAAAGGCGATAGCTGAAATTCGGTTCCTTCCGCGGCTCCACGGGATAGATATATGCGGGCCGGAAGAGGTAAACGCACGGGAATCCGGCGGCGAGGAGTGCGTTCTCGGCCTCTCCCTTGTAACGCGCGAAAGCGATCCGGCTTCGTCCGGTCGAATCCGCGCCGCTTCCGCTCAAGAATGAGAAGGCCGCGTTGGGGCTGCTGCCGTGCAGAACTCGCGCAAACTCGATCGCGTAATCCACGGTTATCCTGCGGAGTTCGGTGTCGGGCACCGCTCCCGTATAGGCGCCCAGACAAAAGACCGCCGCGTCTTGACCTGAAAGAGCCCGCGAAAGTGAGGAGCAGTCGGCGAAGTCACGATGCAGAACTTCTTGCAGCTTTGGATGTGAAATGCCGAGCTTCCGGCGCGCGATAGCAGTTACAGTTCCAACTGCGGCGTTCTCAAATGCGTAGCGAAGCGCATATCCGCCAACCATTCCAGTGACACCCACGAGGACAAGGCGCTTCTGACTCGTCGGTGTCATGAGAGCGCTCGCTCCTCAAGCCAGTCGACGTAGAGGAGGCGCTCCGAGAAAAGCCATGCGCCGTCCAATTTGACGAACGTATCGAGGTAACGTAGCGAGGCGAGCATCAAGCGTCGCTTTCCTCCGTCGACAGTGACGTGGTGCGCCAAGCAGTAAGCTTCTCCGGTGGCCCGGTCGGATGTGAGGGTGAAGATTGTACTCTGCCCGACGAAGTGTGTGGTGGCGTCGTACCTGTTCAAGTCTGCGAAGACCGGGGCGAGCGCCTCGCGCGAATGCAGGTCCTGGGAGGGCGTCGGATTCTTGGCGTTCATGAACACGACGAAGTGCGTGTCTGGAGTAAAGAGAGACATCTGACCCTTCGCATCGCGACGGTCAGCGTAGTGTGCGTAGGCCTCGACGAGTTCCCGGATAGCGAGGCGATCGGCGGCTTCGCTGGGGGAGACGGCGACATGTTTGCTCATGGGTTGATCCCCTTGTCGCTGGTTCCTGCCCGGCAAGAGCAGTAACTGCGGTTGGTCGGCTTGATGATGTCCATGACCTCGCGGCCCTGGGATTCCACGAATGCTCCGTCGATGCAGTGCTCGTGATTGTTGGCATCACGCTCTCCCTGCCGTGAGGATTCACAGCCGGAACAAGTGACGACGTGCGTCAGCGAGCTTTACGGTAACAATGCAAGCGCAATTCCAGGACAATCTCCGCCTGGGGCGCTAAATCGCTGCATATTGAACACTTCCTGCCGGAAGAGATGTGCTTGTACGTGATGTGGCGTCGTCACTGTCCATCTGTTGACAGCACCGGGGCTGAACCATAGCTCTAGATTCGGGTATCACCGCATTGATGTTGGCTGCGAGTCTTCACCGACAGGTGAAGGGGAGGGCCGATTGCATTTAAGCCAAAGACGGCTGCTGCGTTGCAAGCTGTAAACGAGGAGCAGGCGGATGCTTGACCTTGAAGGCGAAGAGCCGACGGGATAAGTTATTCAACGCTAGACGGCAAAAGCCTGAGGTTCTCACAATGGCGGATGAGGGTGTGCAAAAGACACTGGAAGAGTTGTCGCGAGACTTACAGGAGAGCAAAGCCAGGCTTGAAGAAGCCCAACGCGTCGCCCACGTCGGCCACTGGGAATGGGATCTCGAGACGGATGTAGTGGTCTGGTCGGACGAAACCTACCGCATTTTTGGATTAAGTCCGCAGGAACGTCCTATAGACTTAGCGACTGTACGCTCGATGGTCCACCCTGAAGATCGCGAGCCTCTCTATCAGGGAGTTGACCAAGACCTCGTTGCCGGAGAACGCCCCAACGCCGAATTTCGGATCGTTCGGCCCAGCGGCGAAGTCCGGAGAGTCTCTAGCCTGACGTCCGAACGTTGGAGCTCCGTGCCGGGAGATACAAAAAGAGACGCATCCGGACGACCCTATAAATTGTTCGGCACCATTCAAGACATTACTGAGCGCAAGCGTACAGAGGAGGCATTGCAGGAGAGTTCGCGGAAGCTACAGGAAAGCAAAGCCTGGCTTGAAGAAGCCCAACGCGTCGCCCACGTCGGCTACTGGGTATGGGACCTTCAGACGAATCGCGTGATCTGGTCGGACGAAACCTATCGCATCTTTGGGTTGACACCACAGGAAGGCCTCATTGACTTAGACAAAGTACGCGAAATGATTCACCCCGACGATCGTGAGGCTGTGTTTCGGACGGCAGAAGAGGCAGTTCGTTCCGGAGCACGCGCGGATTGTGAACACCGACTTTTTCGTCCCAACGGGGAAATGCGCATCGTACACAGCCTGGGCGACTTGAAAAAAGACTCATCGGGGCGTCCGTATCAAATCTTCGGTACGACTCAGGACATCACCGAACGCAAGCGCGCCGAGGAAGCCCTGAAGCAAAGCCAGTTTTATCTCAGCGAAGGACAGCGCCTCGCTCATATAGGGAGCTGGGCGTCAAACGATTTGGGTATCCGTTGGTCTGACGATTTGGGTATCTATTGGTCTGAAGAGATATACAAAATTTACGGTCTTGACCCGCAGAACGGGGCCCCGAACCTTGAGCAGTATCTGGCTGCCGTGCACCCTGACGACCGGGCCTCGATGGCGGAAACCGTCAGGGTAATGCATGAACAGCGTAGTGGCTGCGACGTAATCCACCGGATTGTGCGACCAGACGGAGAGGTACGTCACGTTCGCTGCGTGGGTGTTCCGGTTTTTGAAGGTGGAGTTTTCAAAGCGTTTCACGGTACGACAATCGACGTCACCGAGCACGAGCGACTGACACAGGAATTGCGACGGGAGCGTGCGTACCTCACAGAGGCGCAAAGCCTCACTCACACTGGCAGCTGGGCTTGCAATCTGCTCACACGGGAGATATTTCATTCATCGGACGAGAATGCGCGCCTATATGGCTTCGATCCCAGCCAAGGTGCGATTCCGTTCGACCGTTTCTACAACGCGATCCTTGCAGAAGACGAAGTGGCCTTAAGGGCAAAACTTGAGAATGCGATCGCAGAAGGAGCGGATTATGACGTCGACTTTCGGATTCGCCGTACCGACGGCGCCATCAGATTCTTGCGTGGCATAGGACATCACAATCCTTCTCAAGAGGTTGGTGAGTACGTCGGTATCACCATGGATATAACCGAACGAAAGCGCGCCGAAGAAGAGCGCGAAAAGCTGCGGCAGCTGGAGGCCGATCTGGCACACATCAATCGCGTGAATATGATGGGGGAACTCGCCGCCGCGTTGGCACACGAAATCAGGCAGCCCATAGCCGCCTCAATCACCAGCGCCAATGCGTGTTTGCGGTGGCTCGCGCGCGATCCACCGGACCTCGAAAGGGCGCGTGCAGCAGCAGCGAGAATTGAGCGGGACGGAAACCGCGCGGCCGATGTTATCAATCATTTGCGGTCTTTCTACAAAAAAGGCACGCCTCCTGAGCGCGGAATCGTCAATCTCAAAGACATCATTCGAGAAATGACCGCTCTGCTTAGGAGAGAAACGGTTCGGCACTCCATAAAAATCCATTCCGAATTAAACGAAGATATACCTAACGTTCTAGCGGACAGGGTGCAACTTCAACAGGTGTTCATGAACCTGATGTTGAACGCGATTGAAGCCATGAAAGACACAGGAGGGAAGTTGACGATTAGTTCTCGACTGACTCCCGAAGGTCAGGTCATCGTCTCCATCGGAGATACCGGCGTCGGATTGCCGGCGGAAAATACAGAGCGGCTTTTTGACGCCTTCCATACCACGAAGCCGCAGGGCACGGGAATGGGTTTGGCCATAACACGCTCGATCGTGGAGGCTCACGGAGGCCGAGTGTGGGCCACTGTCAATCAGGAAGCAGGCGCAACTTTTCATTTCACTCTTCCCGCCAAAGCCGAGGCAGACGCATGAAATCCGCGGCCGTTCCCACGGTCTTCATTATTGATGATGACCGCGGCGTGCGTCAGGCAATCCACGATCTGGTCGAGTCCGTTGGGCTGCGCGCTGAATCGTTTGCAACTGGTGAGGAGTTTCTCGGCAGGAGACACGCCGGCCGCCCGAGCTGCTTAGTTCTCGACGTAAGACTTCCGCAGATGAGTGGGCTCGATTTTCAGCGTCGGTTGGCGGAGAGCGGTATGCAAATCCCCATCATCTTCATCACGGCCCACGGAGACATTCCCATGTCAGTAAGGGCGCTGAAGTCGGGTGCCGTGGAATTTCTGACAAAACCTTTCAGGGACCAGGATTTGTTGGACGCGATTCAGCAGGCCCTCGAGGGTGATCGCGTTGCGCAAGAACAACAGGCCGAGATCCACAATGTGCATGAGCGTTATCGAGCATTGACGGCGCGAGAGCAGGAGGTGTTGATTCTAGTTATCTCCGGATTGCTCAATAAGCAGATTGCCTCTGAAATTGGAGCGAGCGAGGCCACAGTAAAAATCCATCGAGGCAACGTCATGCACAAAATGCAGGCTGCGTCGGTGGCTGACCTGGTGCGCATGGCCGACAAGCTCAAACTTTCTCCACGCAAGTAGCTCGTTCCAATCTAGAACCCTTCGGGCCATTCCTCCGCCTTGGCTTCTAATCGACTACCACCAAAGTAGTAGCGCGCACGACTAAGAGCCAATTGCGCGCCCGTTGCGAATACGGTTAGGCTTCACGCATGAGCAGCGAGCAAAGCTCAAGACTGATAGCCATCGTCGACGACGATCAGTCAGTTCAGAGTGCCTTGCAGGATCTGAGCGAATCGGAGGGGCTATCCACGATCTGCTTCGGCTCCGCGGAAGAATTCCTGGACTCCGGCGCTCAGAACGAGGCCGCATGCCTGATCGCTGACATTCGGATGCCGGGGATGTCCGGCATTGAACTGCAAGCCAAGCTCAAGGCGGACCGATGTCGCATACCGATCATTTTCATCACAGCCCATGGTGACGCCAAGATGAAGATCCAAGCCATGCGTGACGGGGCAGTCGAGTTCTTGACGAAACCATTCGACAACGCAGTTTTGCTCGAAACTGTTCATGCCGCCGTCGAGGACTACGCGAAGACGCTGGGGCTCGGGAACCCAAATCAATGACAGTGGCTGATCACGAACGTCGGGTCCGCAGATTCGAGCAGATCGTAGGCAACAGCCCGGCTCTGAGAGTCGTTCTAAAACAGGCCGAGCGGGTTGCGGCGATGGACACTACTGTGCTCATCCAAGGAGAGACCGGCACTGGCAAGGAACTCATCGCTCACGCGATCCACAATGCGAGCCCCCGCAGCGGCCACCCTTTGGTCAAACTGAACTGTGCCGCCATTCCCTTCGATTTGCTGGAGAGTGAGCTTTTTGGCCACGAGCGAGGCGCTTTTACTGGTGCGATCGCACAGCGGGCCGGGCGCTTCGAATTGGCCGACAAAGGGACTCTCTTCCTTGATGAAGTCGGTGACATACCACTCGCATTGCAGCCCAAGCTCCTGCGAGTCCTGCAGGAACAGGAATTCGAACGTCTCGGAAGTGGTCGCACCCATCGCATAAACGTTCGGCTCATCGCCGCGACGCACCGGGACCTCCAGCGAATGGTGAACTGTAATGAGTTTCGTAGCGACTTGTACTATCGTCTGAACGTATTTCCAATCACGCTACCGCCCCTGCGGGATCGCCGCGAAGACATTGCTCGACTCGTGGAACATTACGTTGAGCTCTTCTCCCACCGAATGGGGAAGCCCATACACACGATTCCAGAGGAATTCGTTAATGCTTGCAAATCCTATTCGTGGCCGGGAAATATTCGAGAACTTCAGAACGTGATTGAACGAGCCGTAATACTATCGAATGAAGGCTTGCTTCCCAATCTTCTGCGCCCAACTCGCTCCGACTCAGTTGCCACATTCCCTCCGAGCACAAAACTAAAGGAGGCCGAGCGCACTCTGATCCTGAGAGCATTGGAAACCACGGGATGGCTAGTCAGTGGACCGTATGGTGCAGCCGCACGGTTAGGGATGAAGCGCACTACGTTAATTGCCAGGATGAAGAAGCACGGAATCCTTCGGCCCCGGGACGAGAATCGGGATCAAGCCATCCTTGATGATTCTCGATCCCGCTCCCTCTAGATGTTTGGTGAGCGTGTTTGACCGCCGGTAAACCGAACGCGGTTTGATGCAGCGCGCTGCTCGCGAGAGCGAATCCACAAATTCCGCAACTCATGCCCTGCATCTAGTTTTTCTTGTTGCGTTGATCTTTTAGCTGATCGAACGACCGCGCTCTCATCGCCGATTGATCAGAAGCAACTGCTGTACCAGACACACGACCACACTGGTTGCTTCGATCTCGTTACAAAGAGCGATCAGCGCGGGAGAGCGAACTTTTCCAAGTCTGAAGCGCGGAACATACTTGAGTTGTCGATCCATTGGTCTTCGAAGCTGACATCAACGCGTTCTTGAGCGTGCAGCTTATTTTGCCCACAGATGCGAATTCCTCCCGATAAGTCGGCTTCCCTCCAGCGATTGATTGGTCACTGCTGGCGCGTTTATCGGGCAGGTCGAGAGGCGTTACTTCCGAATTGCCGGTGCGGAAAGCAGATTGTTAAACTTGAACCCGGTTGTGCGTATGGTTAGAGCATATTTCTGTCGTTTCGTACCTTCTATCTCCGCTTCTTGTAATTCCGGATACAATCGATTGCATGGAACCCAATTCGCAAAAGGTCTCGCGGGTCGCTTTTGCCTACCTGTGGTCCATCTTGTTTTGGATGGGTCTTGCCTCTCTGGCAGCAGGGGAGGATAAGGTCCACTTCTTGGAGAGGGGGCTCCGCACATCTTACTGGACCGCACTCCTTGTCGAGGGCGGACTTCTACTGTCCGCGGCGCTGTTGACGCCTCCCATTTTCGCGATAGTTCACCGCTACCCGATCACCAAACCGATTCGGTTTGGTCGCGTAGCTGGGTATGTTCTTGTCATCGCCCTTTACATCATCGGCTGCGTGAGCATCCGTTGGGTTTTAGTGCCGCCGTGGAATGTTCCTGCTCAGAAGTTCGAACAACGCTCGTTGCACGCATTGTTCACGGGTTTTGACGTTTTTGCCGAGATAATCTGGAACTTCATGATTGTTCTGGCAGCCGCGCATGCATACGAGTATTTTAAGCGGTCGAGGGACCAGGAACTTGAGTTGCAGCAGGCGCTGGCCACCAGCGAGCTACAAGCCCTGAAGAGTCAGCTTCATCCGCATTTCTTATTCAATACTCTCCAGGGAATCTCAGCTCTGATTGACACAGAGAAAGAGCGCGCCAAAGCGATGGTTCTCAAGGTCTCTCACTTGCTTCGGACTGCTTTGCAGTGTGCGAGCTCCGATGTCATTAGCCTCGATGAGGAATTGAAGTTTGTCGACGATTACCTGGGCGTGGAGAAGATGCGTTTGGAAGACCGACTTGAAGTGCGTTGGCAAATTGACCCCGCCGCGCGGCAATTGCTCGTGCCAAAACTGATCATGCAACCTCTCGTGGAAAATGCGATTTTCCATGGCGTGGCTTGCTGCCGCGGAGGAGGATGGATCGAAATTTCGTCTCGGCGGGCGGGAGGCGTGCTGGAGATAGCAATTCGCAATAGCGTTGGAGGAAAGCGGCAAGCAGGGATGGGGCTGGGTCTCCAGAATGTGAGAGCACGATTGAAGCACCTCTACGAGGACGAGGCGACTCTCTGCTTCGACCAAGGCAGCGATGGCGTTGCGATCGCGACTCTTGTGTTGCCGGCAATCGGTCAACAGAAGGAGGCGATGAAAGAAATGTTGGCCTCGAATTTACACGCTTAGTGGAGGGAAAGATTGTGCGGGTAATGATTGTCGACGACGAACCACTTTCCAGAAGGTCCCTGGAAAATGCGTTGAGAGCGAGAAACGACATTCAAGCCCTCGATTGCGCGAACGACGCGGTTGAAGCCCTGGAATTACTACAAAAGAAGCCCTATGACGTTCTTTTGCTCGACATTCAAATGCCGGAAATGTCGGGAATCGAGCTGGCCGACCGGTTAAACAAGCGGCGACAACCGATGCCATCGATTGTGTTTGTCACTGCGCACCATCAGCACGCAGTTGCTGCATTTGAGAAGCATGCTGTTGATTATGTCCTGAAGCCCTTTTCAAACAATCGTATTCATGAAGCGCTAGATATGGCGATCCGCAGAACGGAAAACGAGCGGGCCGCACAGTTTGTGAAAAT
>Ga0307478_10000603_pt1 | contig 35683 bp, 29 predicted proteins | sample atmos_gasesECM4C_2_FD_203713 | JGI IMG/M metagenome (GOLD analysis project Ga0307478, IMG submission 203713) | Hardwood forest soil microbial communities from Morgan-Monroe State Forest, Indiana, United States - atmos_gasesECM4C_05 | ecosystem: Environmental > Terrestrial > Soil > Temperate...
ATCGCCATGCGCTGCCTGGGGTATTCGGTGGATGACCCCCAGGTGATTCGTGCCATGGATGAGTTCGAGAAGCTGGGCATCGAGGAAGGGGACACCTTCCGCATGCAGCCTTGCGTCTCGCCCGTTTGGGACACGGCGTACGCGCTGTTCGCGCTCGGCGAAGCAGGAGTTCCTGCGAGCGACCCCCGCATGGTGAAGTGCGCCGACTGGCTGCTGCAAAAACAGGTGCGCAACCCTGGTGATTGGAAAGTCAAGAATCCTGACGGCCAGCCGGGCGGATGGTATTTCGAGTTCAACAACGAGTTTTATCCCGACGTGGATGACAGCGCGCAAGTTTGCCTCGCGCTGAGTCGCGTCGAGCATCCCAACGGCCGCTATCAGCGCGAATCCGTGCAACGGGCCATCGACTGGATCTTCTCCATGCAATGCCGCAACGGCGGCTGGGCGTCGTTCGACAAGGACAACGACCGCATGGTCTTCCAGTACGTCCCCTTCGCCGACCATAACGCCATGCTCGATCCGGCGACGGTCGACATTACTGGCCGCATTCTCGAAATGCTAGCCGCATACGGCTACAACAAGAACCACAAAGCCGTAAAGAAGGCGATCGAATTCCTCCGCAAAGAGCAGGAGCCCGATGGTTCCTGGTTCGGGCGCTGGGGCGTGAACTATATCTACGGCACGATGCTGGTGCTGCGCGGTCTGGAAGCCGTCGGAGTCGATCACCACGAGCCTTATGTGCAACAGGCCGCCGAGTGGTTGCGCATGGTGCAGAATCCCGATGGCGGTTGGGGCGAAAGCTGCCTCTCTTACGACGATCCCAATAGCAAAGGGATTGGCGAAAGTACTCCGTCGCAAACCGCCTGGGCGGTCCTGGGGTTGATGGCGGCGAACGACCTGCGCAGCGATTCGGTGGCGCGTGGAATCGCCTATCTCTTACGCACCCAGCAGAGGGACGGTTCCTGGAGCGAGCAGCACTACACGGGAACGGGCTTCCCGCGCGTGTTCTATTTGAAATATCACATGTACCGCCAGTACTTCCCGCTGCTCGCATTGACGACCTACGCGAAAATGGTCGCCGCGGAGTCGTCCAGTTCCGCGCGGAACGGTCAATAGCCTGGTTGTGGATTTCTTCGGAGACAGTCGCCGCCGATTGCCAGCCTCCGTTGAGGCGTTCTTCCGCGCACACTGGGTACCGACTTCTGAGAACTGAGTACTGCCCTTGAAAGCTTTTGTCACAGGCGCCACCGGATTCCTGGGGGCTCACGTCGCCCGGGTACTTGCCGAACAGGGCGCCGAGTTGCGCTTGCTGGTGCGCCCGACCAGCGACCTGCGCAATATCGACGGACTGAAGGCCGACCGCGTTACGGGTGACCTGCGATCTCCAGCGTCGCTCGAAAAGGCGATGGCCGGCTGCGACACCGTGTTTCACGTGGCCGCGGATTACCGGTTGTGGGTACGCGACCCCGAGCAGATGTACCGCTCGAACGTGGAAGGCACGCGCGCGATTCTCGAGGCAGCGCGAAAGCAGGGCGTGCGGCGCGTGGTTTATACCTCGAGCGTCGCAACCATGGGTTTCAGTTCGAACGGTCGGGTGGCTGACGAGGAGTCCCCGGTTACGCTGGCCGATATGATCGGCCACTACAAACGTTCCAAGTACATGGCCGAGCAGGTCGCGTTTGAGGCGGGCCGGAGCGGACAGGACGTCGTGGTCGTCAATCCTTCCACCCCCGTCGGCGAAATGGACATCAAGCCGACACCGACGGGGCGGATCATTGTCGATTTCCTGAAGAAGAAGTTCCCGGCTTACGTCGACACGGGACTTAACCTTGTCGACGCGACCGAATGTGCGCGCGGTCAAATCGCGGCGCTCGAGAAAGGGAGAAGCGGGCAGCGGTACATTCTCGGGGGAGAGAACCTGACGCTGAAACAGATTCTCGACAAGCTGGCGGCCATCACTGGTTTGCCCTCGCCGAAAGTTCGTGTGCCGTACGTGCTGGCGTTGGCGACTGGAGTTGTCGACGAAGTGGTGACCGGGCGAATTCGCGGCCGCGAGCCACGCGCCACCATCGACGCTGTCCGCATGGGACGCAAGAAAATGTTTGTTTCCTCGGCCAAGGCCGAGCGCGAACTGGGCTGGCAGATCGTTCCAGTGGACGATGCGCTGCGTCGAGCCGCCACCTGGTTCCGGGCGAAAGGCTATGCCTGAGATCGCGATCGTCGCCGCCTTGGAGCGGGAGATTCACGGGTTGGTCCGCAAATGGCGCGTCGCGGAGCGAGACTACTCGGGACGGCGTTTTCGCTTTTTTGAGTCCGACGATTGCGTTGCGGTCTGCGGCGGCGTGGGCCCCGACGGCGCTCGTCGCGCCACTGAGGCCATCATCTCGCTATATAAGCCCGGTTTGGTGCAGTCAGTGGGCTTTGCAGGTGCTTTGGACAAGACATTGAGTGTGGGTCAAGTACTTGAGATCCGGCAGGTCGTAGATGCGCGCGATGGCAGCCGGACAGACACAGGTCTCGGATCGGCCGTCCTGGTGAGTTTTCCGTCGGTCGCCGGCCCGGACCAGAAAGCGAAGCTCGCGGCTGCGTACCACGCCCAGGCTGTCGACATGGAAGCCGCGTCCGTTGCGAAGGGCGCCGAGGCTCACGGTCTGCGGTTTGGCGCCATCAAGGTCATCTCCGACGAAGCTGGGTTTCCTATGCCTCCGATGGAGAGCTTCGTGACGAAAGATGGAGAATTTCAGGCAGGGAGGTTTGCCCTGCACGCGGCGGTACGGCCCTGGATGTGGGGAACGGTGCTTCGTCTAGCGCGCAACAGCAGGGTGGCATCGAACCGGTTGAGTGCGTACCTGGAGCAGAATCTTCGCCAGCCAGGCCCTGTTCCATCGCATGCGAGTTCCTAGATTGCGAATGCTACGAACCTTCAGATCGGTGGTTGCTGCGTTTCTGCTGTGGGAAGCGATTGCTCCCGCACAAACGCAGCCATCCTTCACATATGTGGAGAGTTTTCGTAAAGGTGCGACCCGTATCCGCGAGGAAATCCACGAGGTCGATCTCGATCCCAAGAACCCGACTTGCGCCATCCGGATCAAAGATCAGAATGGCCGCGACCGCTATCAGTTCAACTGCGCGCCGCAGCGGGCGGGGCCAGGCGACGATCGCATTGTTGCGTGGCAGCTGAAACTGGCCGACCTCAATCACCGGATCTACCCCAACGTCATGATGTCGTCGCCAGATCCGACGCAGGATTCGGTGCAGATTGGCTGGCTGGATCCAGGCAAGTTTGCCAAAATTGCCCTGACTACCGAGCGCGTCGTAAAAGTAGATAACTTCTACTGCGTCTTTCAAGTGACGGACTCACACTTTGTGGCTGCCGGGCAGCCTTACCTCGATCATCTAACGCTCGAGGTCCGTTTCACCAACACCATGCCGCACAGTGAAATGCGCGTGAAAGAAGAAAAAACATCTTCATGATGGCCATGGCAAAACCGATTGCCGTACGCGATTCACTGAGCAAGATTCCGGCGACCATGCTGGCTGCTGTCTATCGTGGCAAAAACGACGTGCGCCTGGAGACCGTGCCGGTCCCGGCGATCGGATCCGGCGAAATGCTGGTTCGCGTACACACCTGCGGAATCTGCGGCACCGACTTGAAGAAAATTTCGACCGGCTCCCATTCGGCGCCGCGCATCTTTGGACACGAAACCAGCGGTGTGGTCGTAGCCACCGGCAACGAGGTTACCCGGTTTCAACCCGGTGACCGGGTGATGGTTTTCCACCACATACCGTGCCGCAATTGCTACTACTGCCGTCATCGTACGTTCGCACAATGCGAGACTTACAAGAAGGTCGGTTGCACGGGGGGCTTTGAGCCGAGCGGCGGCGGGTTTGCCGAGTACGTGCGGGTCATGGACTGGATCGTGCGCGAGGGAACCGTCCGGCTTCCCGACGCGGTGTCCTTCGAGCAGGCCTGTTTCGTCGAGCCGGTCAATACCTGCATGAAAGGGGTCGTAAGCCTCGCTTTACAACCCGACGAAACCGTCCTCGTGATCGGGCAAGGCCCTATCGGTCTCATTTTGAGCGTGTTGGCGAAACGGACCGGGGCTCGGGTTATTACTTCCGATTTATATCCGCAGAGGCTTACAATATCGGAAAGCTTCGGTTTGGACGTGACGATCGATGCCTCGCGCACAGATGTGACCCTGAGGGTGCGCGAGATGACGGATGGCCGTGGCGCCGACGCAGTAATTCTGGCAGTCGGTGGCAACGGCCTAATTCGGCCTGCTATGGACGCGACGCGTCCCGGCGGCCGGGTTTTACTATTTGCACAGACTGTGCATGGCGAAGCGGTCGTGGATCCCGCAGCGATCTGCGTGGACGAGAAGACCTTGCTCGGGTCGTATAGCGCGTCGGTGGAATTGCAGGAGGAGTCGGCGCGGTTCGTGATGAACCGCGAAATGGAGTTGGAGCGTCTCATCAGCCACCGGTTCCCGTTGTCTGGTGCCTTGGAGGCCCTGGAACTGGCGGCTCATCCCCAACCGGACTCGATGAAAGTGGTGATTCAACCGGGCAGCGCTTGGGAAGGACATTCGCAGTGAATGGAAAAATGACGGCTGCCGTCCTGTACGGCAAGGAAGACATCAAAATTGAACAGGTCCCCATTCCCCGGGTCGGGGAAGGCGAGGTCCTGATCAAAGTTCAGGTGGCGCTGACCTGCGGCACCGATCTCAAGGTGTATCAGCGCGGCTATCACGCGCGCATGATTGTGCCCCCAGCCCTGTTCGGGCACGAACTGGCGGGGGTGGTGGAACAAGTCGGGCCGGGGGTGCGCGGCTTCAAAAAAGGCATGCGGGTGGTGGCGCTGAATTCCGCGCCCTGCGGTATGTGCTTCTTCTGCTCCAAGCATCAGGAGAATCTCTGCGAAGACCTGCTCTTCAATAACGGCGCATATGCGGAATACATCCGCGTGCCCCGGCGCATCGTTGAGAGCAACATGCTCGCGATCCCAAACGACGTCACCTTTGAAGATGCCGCGATGACCGAGCCGCTGGCTTGCGTGCTGCGCGGGCTGCACGAGACGCGGGTCGAGATCGGCGACACCGTTGCCGTGATCGGTGGCGGACCCATCGGATTGATGTTCGTCCAGGTTGCCAAGGCAATCGGCTGCAATGTCATCGCGGTGGTAAAACGCGATTCGCAGGTCACGCTTGCCAAGCGCAAGGGCGCCCATGAAGTCGTACAGATCACCCAGGTAAAAGATCCCATCGAAGCCGTCCGCGAACTGACACGTGAGAAGCGCGGCGCCGACGTCGTGGTGGAGGCGGTCGGCCGTCCCGAAGCCTGGGAGTGGGCCGTGCAGATGGTGCGCAAGGGCGGAACCGTAAATTTCTTTGGCGGATGCGCCAGCGGCAGCAAAGTGCAGCTTGATACGAACCGGCTGCACTACTCCGAAATCTCCCTCAAGGCGACGTTCCATCACACGCCGGAAACGGTGCGCCGGGCGTTCGCGCTGATAGCGGAGAAGAAGGTCCGTGGGACCGACTACATTACCGGCGAAGCGCCGCTTTCGCGGCTACACGATGTGCTGCGACACATGCTGAACCGCAACGGCGACATCAAGACCGCCATCATCCCAGGACACTGAGCGTAGGAAATCGACCGGGGCAAAGACTCGCTATGACTTTCATCGCCAACAGCGAATCCCGGCCCGTGCCTGCGTCCCTATCGCCGGCAGGCTGGGCCAGCCTTCCGCCGGAATATGCCATTCCGCCGGAAGCCCCTCCCCTCGATGCAGCACGCGCCTATTGCGAGCGCCTGGCGCGTTCGCACTACGAGAATTTCTCGGTCGCTACCTGGTTCCTGCCGCAGCGTTTGCGCCAGCACTTCTACAACGTCTACGCGTATTGCCGCATCTCCGACGACCTCGGTGACGAAGTCGGTGACCCATTTGCCTCTTTGCTCCTGCTCGACCAGTGGCAGTACGAGCTGAACGCCTGCTATCGCGGGAGCCCGCGCCACCCGGTATTCGTCGCGCTGGCCGAGACCGTGCGCACGTTCGACATTCCCGAGCATGAGTTCTCGGATCTGCTGACGGCCTTCCGCCAGGATCAGACGGTTACCCGCTATGAAACCTTCGAGGATCTGCTTCGCTATTGCTTGAACTCCGCCAATCCTGTCGGCCACCTCGTGCTGTATCTCTGCGGCTACCGCGATGCCGAACGTCAGAAGTTGTCGGACTTCACCTGCACGGCCTTGCAGCTGGCGAATTTCTGGCAGGACGTTTCGGTCGACTATGCCAAGGGCCGCATCTATCTGCCGCTGGAGGATATGCGCCGCTTCGGTGTCGCAGAAGACGATCTCGCCTCCGCTCGCAATACCCCAGCCTTCTGCGAAATGATGCGCTTTGAAGTACAGCGCGCCCGCGAATGGTTCGAGCAGGGGCTGCCGCTGGTCGGAAAGGTGAACAAGGAGTTGGCCATTGATCTGGATCTATTTACCCGTGGGGGCCAGGAAATCCTGAATGCGATCGAGGGCCAGGGATATGCGGTGCTTGGGCGACGTCCGTCGATCTCAAAGTCACGCAAGCTGGCGCTGGTGGCCCGCGCCGCACTGGGGAAACTGTTATGAGCACCGCCGTACAGCAAGCTCAGCTCCAGTTCGCTCCCACCCACACGCAGCTGGCGATGGCGTACTCGGTGTGCTGTGGCATCGCGCGCACCTCCGCCAAGAACTTCTACTACGCGTTTCTGGTACTCCCGCGCGCGAAACGCCAGGCGCTGTGCGCCGTTTACGCCTTCATGCGGCGTTGCGACGATCTCTCCGACGATCCGTCAATCGCGCCCCGCGAACGGCGGGCACGACTCGAAGCATGGCTCGACGCCCTGCATCATGCGCAGGCCGGAGAGCCGACCGACGATCCCATCCTGCTGGCCCTGACCGACACCCAGCGGCGTTACGAAATTGCCGCGGAACTTCTCGACCAGCTGGCTTTCGGGACCTTAATGGATGTGCCGGATACAGGAAGCGAGGAGCAGGAACAAACCAGTCCACAGCAAGATCCTGAACTGGTGGTGCAGTATCGCGCTTTCAAGGATCTCTACCTTTACTGCTACCACGTCGCTTCGGTGGTCGGCCTGGTGTGCATCAAGATTTTCGGGTATCGGGATCCGACGGCCGAGCATCTTGCGGAGCGCTGCGGCATTGCCTTCCAGCTGACCAACATCATTCGCGACGTGAAGGAAGATGCCGGGATGGGACGCGTGTATCTGCCGATGGAGGATCTGCAGCAATTCGAGTTGACGCCGGCGGACCTGCTGCGCAAGCCCGATGCGAGCCGCCTGCGCCCTTTACTCGTAATGGAGGCCGACCGCGCCCGCGATTTCTACAAGTCCGGACACGACCTCATCCCGCTGGTGAATGAAGACAGTCAGCCGGCTTTGTGGGTGCTGGTCACCATCTACCAGCGCCTGCTGGAAAAGATCGCAGCCCGGCAGTACGACGTCTACAGCGAAAGAGTCCGGCTCACGAAGTTTGAAAAATTCTCGGTCCTGGTGAAGGGCTTCTTGAAGCGGTTGACGTGATGCCACCGTCCTGGACACAAGCCCCCAACGTCGCGGTTGTGGGGGGCGGCCTCGCGGGCCTGGCAGCGGGCTGTGCGTTGGCTTCTGCTGGTTTTCGCGTGAACTTGTTCGAGCGGCGCGCTTATCTCGGCGGCCGCGCCTCGTCTTACCAGCATCCGGGCACCGGAGAAGTCATCGACAACTGCCAGCACGTGCTGCTCGGCTGCTGCACGAACCTCATCGAGTTCTACGAGCGGACCGGAGTCTCGGACAGCATCCGCTGGTTCGACCGCATGACGTTTCTCGAACCGGGTGGCCGCGCCTCTGAGATTGCCCCTTCGGCGCTGCCCGCGCCCTTGCACACGGCGCCTGCGTTCTTACGCGCATCCTGTCTGGAACTTGCCGACAAGGCCGCCATCGCCCGCGCCATGATGGCGTTGGCTCCCACCACGCCACGGGACAACGGCGAATCGTTTCTCGACTGGCTCGAGCGCCATGGTCAGACCGAGCGCGCCATTGAGCGTTTCTGGAAGCCGGTTCTGGTTAGCGCCCTTAATGAGGAAATCGATCGAGTGTCGGTGCCTTATGCGGCGCAGGTCATGCGCGAGTCGTTTCTGAAGTCCGCAACTGCGGGACGCATAGGCGTCCCCGTGGTCCCGCTTACTGAGCTTTACAATGCGGCCGGCGAATACATCCGTGCTCGCCAGGGAGAGGTTCGCTTCCGCGAAGCAGTGGAATCCTTCCGGGCTGACCTGTCGCACGTGAAGTTGTCTGTCGGCGGAAGGGAAGAGGTGTTTGACTACGTCGTTTTCGCGCTGCCCTTCGATGGGCTGGAACGGATTCTTCCCGATACATCCACCTCGCAACCGCTGCGCACTGCGCTCGGACGGTTTGAAACTTCACCGATCACGGGGATTCATCTGTGGTTCGACCGCGAGATCACCGAACTCGAGCACGCTGTACTGCTCGATCGCACCATCCAGTGGATGTTTCACAAATCAAAGTTGCAGAAACGTGACAACAACGGACATGGAAGCTATGTGGAACTGGTGGTGAGTGCCTCGAAGTCGCTGGTGGAAAAGTCGCGGCAGGAGATCGTCGATCTGGCTCTCGCGGAATTGCGGGAATTTCTACCCGGAGCGCGCGACGCGAATTTAGTGAAGTCGACGGTGATCAAAGAAGTGCACGCCACCTACTCGCCGCGTCCGGGAATTGAAACCCAGCGTCCTCGACCAGAAACTGTGTGGCCACGCGTCTTTCTTGCAGGAGACTGGACCGCGACTGGCTGGCCCGCCACCATGGAAGGAGCAGTCCGCAGCGGCTATCTTGCCGCGCAATCTCTGGCCCGCGTCGCCGGTCAGCGCGATGCTAGCTTCCTCGTACCCGATCTCGCACCCACCGGATTCATGCGCCTGTTCGGGTAGGCGTCCAGAATCTTTACCACAGAGGACACGGAGGGCACGGAGCATAACTCCGGACCGACGGTGCCCCACGTTCGCGCGTCCTTAGCGCTAACGTGGGTTATTCGTAGCGCCGCTGCCCCGGTGGCAGTCCGGCGGGCGTCCCGCCGCTGAGCGAGGGCGAGCACGCCCTCGCGACTGCCGGCAAGTCGCCGGCGCTACGATAACGGCTCTCAGAACCACGCGACCGCCACATCCACCTGCTCCACAGTCATGCCGTACCTCCGCAAAAACGAACCACAGAGAACATGAAAGTCACAGGAACGCTTTCTCCCTGAAACCTCCGTGTTCTCTGTGGATAATGGCAATCACAGCGAGCGCCGGGAGGCGTCTCGCGAGCATTCGCGGCTACTTCTCAGGACGTCCGGACTTAGAGCTTCCTGAAGAGGTGGATTACCTTATTGCCGGCATCTTCCGTATAGTGCACCGTAACCTTGTCGCCTTCCTTGGCGATGTAGCGGGTGCCGCGGATGACTCCGTGATCGGTCTCGACCACGGCCTCGCCGCCCATCTTGTAGGTCGCTTCCGCGCCGTCATCCGTCCGGATCGCCACCGTGTGAGCCGCCCGGTCCACATGCGTGACTGTCCCCTTGCCCGCCTTCAGACCTTCCTTGCCAAAGTCATCGAACAGGGTAGCGGTTTTGTCGGCGCCCTTTCCCATATATCGCACCACGACATGCGTGCCCTGCTTACTGGCGAAATATGTATCCACCACGCCCATCTTGGCTGCCCGCACGGAGGCGTGGGTATCACGTATGGCGGTGTGCTCGGTATATTTGAAGACCTCCTCGGTGCCATCGGCGGTCTTCACCGCCACGGTGTTGGCCAGCTTATCCACATGCGTGACCACGCCCGCGACGGCATGCACTACATCCTGCGCGAGCACCGAAACCGGCAAAGTCGCCAGGCCTAGCAATAACAACAACTTCGAAACTGCTCGAAAACGGATCATCATTCTCTCCCTGTTGAATTCGTGAGACAGTTGCCTACTTCTTCACTTCACTCAAAGCAATGAGCTGGTTGTCCATACTGAACACGCCCGGAACGCTGTTCGCTTGCGTGCCGGCGATCTGCTTGTCCATGGCGTTGTCGACCACGCCAAACAACGTCACGTGGCCGTTTTCGACCACGATCCGGATCGGTTTCTGTGGATCCATCTCGTAGCGCCGCAAGGTCGGTGAACCGTAAATGGCGCGATAGAGCTTCACCCGCAGTTGGTCGTCAAATATGGAGGTGGGCGCGACATCAATGTTGTCGACAATATCCTTCACGCCCGGCGTGGTCTCCGCGATGCCGACCGCGGAATCTCTGCTGGGATAGTCTCGCACGGTGCCGCCGAGCGTGGCCACGCCATCCTTAACATCAAGAGTGATCGCGTTGAAGGCGATTCCATATCCCACGCGGTCGTAGCGAAGCCGATCGGCCAGCGTCTGCCGAAGCTGCTCGTCGGGCACATTGCTCTGTACCTCAACGTGGTTACGAATGCCGTCAACGTTCTTGATCTTCTTGATCTTTTTTTCCAGGTTGACCTTGTCGATGTACAGGTTGACCGTACCTTCCACGGTCACGATCTGGTCCTCGACTTTGGCTTTCACACCCTGGTATTCCTTTTTGCTCTGCAGGAACTTGTTCACATCCTGCAGAATCTGCGTGTCATAGCGAGGCGCAGATTGCGCTGCGGCAAGTCCTGTCCCGAGCGTCACGCACATCAACATAAGAATGGCGCCTGAGAAACGCATGCGTACCCCTTCTATTGCGATCACAGAATGGTGTGCAAAAAGGACCCCGACTCCTGAGGAGGACTACGAGAATAACGAAAATATTGCGCCTTGGCTAGTTGCACAGCGAGTCGAACGGAGATTCAGTTTGCGCATTAACCCGCAAGAAGCACCACGCCACAGGCGACCAGGGCCGCCGCCATCCAGCGTCGTCGATCGACCCGCTCATGGAGAAACAGCTTGGCCGCCGCGGCATTTCCCACAAACGTCAGCGACGCGGATGCCGGGGCTACCAGGCTCACATCGCCCCACGACAACCCAAACAGCAGGCTGAAGAAAGCCACGGCCATGGCGACGATTCCCAGCAGGAAGAATGGGTTCTGCAATACTCGCGCCACCACCGACAGGATGCTGGAACGCTTTCGCAACTCGCCCACATCCCCCACTTGCTTCATGGCGCGCGAAAGTAAGACGTCGCCCGTCACTGACGCAAGTACGATGACAGCAATTGCGCCCCAGGTGTAGGCGTGCCTCATCGTTCACCTCCAAGGGAGGCCAATTCCGTCTCTGCTGGTGCTTGCTCGTGCGCCGCGTGCGTTTGTGTAAGTGCCGGCCCGCCTGCAACCAGGCTTACGCCGACAGCAATCAGAAAAATGCCCAGCCAGCGCAGCAGCGTAACCTGCTCGTGCAGCACGAACTTCGCAATCAGCGCCAGCAGTACATAGCCGATCGAAGTCGCGGGGAGGACGTAGGTGAGGTCCGCCCAGGAAAGGGCCGTCATGTAGGCTGCAAAGAAGGCAAGCAGGAAAAGGATTCCGCCGGCAATCCAGGGATTGAGAACTGCAAGAATCAGGCTTTGCAGATGGTGTATGGAAACGCTGCCGACGTCCTTCATCCCGCGAGAGAGCATCGAGTCTCCCACGGATGCGAACAGGGCCACTCCGGCCAACACCAGGTATTTGCGAAAAGTCACGGCATGCCTAAGCTTTGGCAGGTTCCGCCGTCGCCGCCGAGTCCTGCTTGTCGCGCACCCACTTGTGCCGCATGGCACGCGTTTTCAGGAAGGCTTTGGCTTCCTTGTACAGACGCTTCCGGTCGCCGCTGTCGAAAGCGGCCTTCCTCAAAATGCGGAAAGCGGCTTTTGGCCGGAAGTAATACTCATCGTAGAAACGGTGCACCGATTCGAGAATCTCGGTTGCGGGTAGCCCTGGGTACTGAATGTGCGCCAGTTGATGTCCGCCCTCGTCGACCATCTTGGTGTCGGCGACCATGAAGCCATTCTTTACCGCGTAGTCGTAAAGCTCGGTGCCCGGATATGCGTGAGCGACGGATACCTGGATGGTTTCGACATCCAGTTCCTTGGCGAAGTTGATGGTATTGCGGATAGTCTCGTGCGTTTCTCCGGGCAGGCCGAGGATGAAATCGCCGTGGATGACCAGACCCAGCTTGTGGCAATCCTTGGTGAATTGCCGGGCGCGCTCGACGGTCGCGCCCTTCTTGATGTTCTTCAGGATCTGCTGATCGCCCGACTCGTAGCCCACGATGAGTAGCCGGCATCCGGCATCTTTCATCGCCTTCAGCGTTTCGTAGTCCGTGGTCACGCGCGAGGTGCACGACCAGGTCAAGCCCAGCGGCTTCAGCTTCGCGCATAGTTCAATCGTGCGGGCCTTCTGGATATTGAATGTGTCGTCGTCGAAAAAGAATTCCTTGACGTTGGGCCAACATTCCTTGGCCTTCGCCATCTCGCGGGCCACGTCGTCGGTCGAGCGCTTGCGCCACGGATGTCCGCTCAGCGTCTGCGGCCACAGGCAGAACGTGCACTGCGCCGGACAGCCACGAGTCGTGTAAAGCGAAACGTAGGGGTGCAGCAGAAATGGCACGTTGTAACGCGTCACGTCGAGGTCACGCTTGTAAACTTCGGTGACGTGCGGCAGGGGATCGAGGTCCTGAATCTGCGGGCGGTCGGGATTGTGCACGATCTGGCCGCCTTTCAGGTAGGAAATGCCGGCAATCTCCTCCAGCGGTTTGCCTTGGGCGTACTCGACCACGGTGTAGTCGAATTCCTTGCGGGCGACGAAATCGATGGCCGCGCAATCACGCAGCGATTTTTCGGGCAGCACGCTCACGTGCGGGCCAACGAAGCAGATTTTGATATTGGGATTGGCGTCCTTGATTGCCCGCGCCAGGCGAATGTCTCCGGGGAATCCGGGGGTGCTGGTAAACAGCACCATAAATTCGTAATCCTTGGCGATCTCGATGGTTTCCTGTCCGCTGATGTGATGTGGCGGCGCGTCCAGCAACCGGGCGCCCTCGAGCATTCCGGTCGGATACGCCAGCCAGACCGGATACCAGTACGATTCGATTTCGCGTGTAGCCGGCCAGCGAGACCCGGCTCCTCCATCGAAATTCTCAAACGAGGGCGGATTCAAGAACAATGTTTTCAAAGGCATATGTGTGGGTAACTAATACTAACATCCTCTCCTGAGATTCCTGGGTATCCCCGGGGTTCGCCGCACCCATCGGTGAATTGCAAACCGGACCCCATTGTGCCCCGGTAGACGTTGGCTTAAGTGTAACTGTACCAATATTCTACAGCCCGGGGAACGGGTTTGCGCCCAATGGAGATTGGATGCATTAAGGGGCGCAAAAGGAGTGCTGGGGGTATCCCCGTAGATTACCCGAGGAGCCCTAATTGGCTCCATTGATCCATTTTTCGAGGTCTCCGGTCGAGCGCATCAGTCCGACGCGTGCTCGCTCGAGTTCAAACGTCGTGTCCTGCAGAGCAATGTAGTGCTCGCTCAGCTGCGAACGCGATTCGCCCAGGTCCTTGATGGTCGCGGTTCCTGCGTCGACTTTCGTTTGCACCGCGTCAAGATTTGCTTTTGCGATTTCGTATTCCAGTTGTGCGACTTCCTGCGCCGCCTGCATCTGACGGACGGAACGCTGCCGCTTCAACGTTTCCTCCGAAACCTGATTCTTTGCGGCGTCGGCCTGGCGTTTTGCTTTGACGGCATCGGCATCGGCCGCCTGCGCGCGCGCCCGCTGCGAGGCGTTTAAGAAGGGGAACCGGATTGCGACTCCGATCGTCGCATTGTTTGCCTGGAATGAGTGCGGCTGGAAGAATTGATCGTAGTTGTTGAACGTCGCCAGCAGGGCGTACTGCGCCGCAAAATCGAGGGCGGGCAGGAGTGCCCGGTGTTCAGCCCGGGCGCGCAAATACTGCGCTCGAGCGTGTTCTACGGCGGACGAGACCGCCGGACTCGATCGCTCGGCGCTGCTTGGGAGGTCCTCATCCTGGTGAACCTCGGGAAAAGCGGGAATGGAATCCGCGCTGGTCTCGATCCCGGACGCGGTTAGTCCCGTGAGCTTGGAGAGATGTTCTCGCAGCACGTCGGCCGATCCCTCGGCCTCGGCCACTCGCAGTCGCGTGCGCGCGGTTGCCAGCCGCGCTTTCGTGCTTTCGAGCGGACTATCGACGCCTTCTTTCACCCGGTCCGCCATGGCTTGTTCGAACTTCTGCGCGGCCGACTCCTCCTCTCGCAAACGCATGACGCGCTGCTCCCATTTGTTGAGCTCCGCGTAGCTCAACACCGTATCCTGGATGACGGCGCTCCGCTGATTCTTGATTTGGCTGCTCGAAGCCTGATATTCAGCCTGCGCCGCGCGCAGTGATTCCCGCAAAGCGGGATTGAAAACTGCCGACTGAGCCGTCACGTTGAAGAGGGAAGGCGCCGAACCTTCGAGGCTCAGCGGGTATCCCCACGATTTCCCAAGGCCCGAACCAACCGTGACCTGTGGAATGTAGTTGTCGTGCAGTTCCCGATAGCTTTCGAGGGCATGTTGCTGATCCGCGTCCGCGATGGCGGAAAGGGTACTGTGTTGCAAAGCCAGTTCGACCGCTTTCTTCAGCGGTACCGGCTCCGCCACCGAGCAGAACGGCGACAGCAGACACACTCCCACTACCAACCTGCGCAAGCACAGGCCCACACCAATGCGATTGATCATTGCGTCACCTTGGGAACAGGGAAGTCAGAAAAGACGGAGAGAAGTTCCAGAACCATGTCGGCTAAGCATAGCCAAAGCCAGGGAACTCACGGAACGAAAAATCAGTTTTGTAGACTGCTGGTAACGCCCCTTGCACAGTGGAGCGGCGGGCGTTCCCGCTCGCCGGACGGGCGAGACGCCCGTCCCTCCACTGAAACTGGCCACGGACCACCGGCTACTTGCCACTGCCTACCGATTCACCCGATTGAGCGCTTCGCGTGCGCGTCCAAAGTCTTTCGCCAGGTTCAGAGAAGCCTGATACTCCTTGGCCGCGCCCTCCTTGTCGCCCTGCTTTTCCAGAATGTTTCCCAGAAGATAGTGCGCCTTGAAAGGTGGCGCCTGCTCGACCGTGGTCGAGGATAGATAGCGGCGCACCAGTTGTGTCGCGAAAGGAAGATCGCGATTCGCGCGCAGCAGCGTCGAGGCCGCATCGACCAACACTTCCGGCTGATCCATCGGGGCGGAAGCGGCCTTCTTCAAGGCCTGCTGCATATCGTCGAGGCGCCCGGTCTTACGATAGAACAGCGCAAGGTTCAGCCAGGCGTTCGCGCTCCCTTGACTTGCCTCGATCGACGCCCGGTATTCCTGCTCCGCGGTTTCCATATCTTTGTTCTTCTCGGCGATTCTGCCGCGAATCCAGTGAGCCTTTGCCGGGTTCTGTTTGGCGACCACGTCCGCCTGGGCGCGGGCTTTGTCCTGGCCCCCGCCAACAATGCCGGGAGCTTCGAGATAAAACTCCGCCAGGTCAACCCGGGCTATGACATTGTTGGGATCGAGTTGCACGGCGCGCTCAAATTCGTTGCGCACTTTTTTCGCCAGTCCGGCGGCAGTGAAGAAGTTCGAAGCGTCGGCCTTCTCGCCGTAAGTGCGACCCAGCCACAGATGGTATTCGCTGCTGCCCGGTTGCAGCGCCACTGCTTTCTCGCAGGCAGAGATAGCGCGGTCCCAATTCGCAACCGCGAAATAGGCACGGCATAGCAGGTTGTGCGATGCGGCATCGTCAGGTGCGGAATTCAATTTATCGCTGAGCGTCGTGATCGCATCATCGACTCGCCCGGCAGCCAGCAAATCGGACGGGGAATCGGCCGCGGCGGCAATCGCGGGCAACACCAGGGCCGCAAGAACGAAAATCTTCGAAGTCCACTTCATCACTTACTGCACCACCTTCACAGGAATTCCGTCGCGCAGCGACTTGTTCGGAGCGGTCGTATTCAGGGCGACGAGGGTTTTGTCCGCAACTCCACTGCTGACTTCGACCTTCGTTAAATTCGAGGCCGCAACGGTCACGTCGCGGCGCCGCAGTTTGTTGTCGACAATTTCATACACGTAGGGTTTCGAGTCGTCGAGGCGCAAAGCCTCGCGGGGCATGGTCAACACGTCGTCGTGCTGTGCGGTCACAATCGTGACATTCACGTTCGTATTGGGCAGCAAGCGGAAGTCATGGTTGTCGAGCTGGCTTACCATCTCGCCCACGTTCCGGGTGCCACGCAGCTTAACTACCGAGGGAAGGGTGGTAACGCTGCCGGTCCATATGCGGCCGGGTACAGCGTCCCAGGTCACTTCCGTCTTCTGCCCGGGAACCAGGCGGCCGATATCGGGTTCGTCAACGTAGGCGCGCACCAGGACGTTGGAGAGGTCCGCCACCTGCAGAAGCAGGTCGCCGGCCTGCACGTAGCCTCCCCGCTTCACGGGAAGCACATACACGATTCCATCGAACGGCGCGATGATGTTTGACTTCTGCAGAATGTCCTCGGCTGCGTCGTACGCGGCCTGGGCCTCGGATTTTTGCGCCGCCACGTGCTCTACTTCGGGTTCTGAATAGCGGTCCTTCTGCTTTTGTACGAGCAGGTCGTAGTCAGCCTGCGCGCGTCGCAGAGCATTCTCGGCGTCCTTCACTTCTCCGGCCGAGGCCGCGCCCTCCTGCTGCAAGCGTTTGAATGCATCGACGTTGCGTTGCGCGGTGTCGCGATCGGCCCCCGCTTTTACGATCTGCGCTTGCAGTGTGAGGACTTCCTCGTGCGAGCCGCCTTTCTCGACGGCGTGGACGTTGGCCTGCGCGCCTTTCACCTGGGCCTGGGCGCGCGCGGCCTGGCTGCGGGCCTCGGCGTCATCGAGCTGTAGCAGCAACTGCCCCTTCTTTACGTGATCGCCTTCCTTCACCAGCAGCCGACGCACGGTGGTGTTGGTGGGAGCGTGCGCTTCGAAATTCTGTGCCGGTTCGATCTTGCCGTTGGTGGAAATCACGCTGCGGATGGAGCCGCGCTCGACCGTCGCCACGCGCACCGGGATGACTTCCTCGCGCATCGAGGCGAATGATGCCAGCAGGATTACCGCCAAGGCTGCCCCCAACGTGATGACCAGCCACTGGTGTCTGCCGACAAAACCGGGTTTGTCCTTGGTACTCAATGGAATGAAGAGAGTTTTACAAGCAACAATTTATCACCGGCAGCCACTCTCCGGGACAGCAATTCAGCTAGGGGCGTATGTCCCGGTTAGATGCGTGGCAATGGTTGCGGGCTGACCCGAGCCTGTCTTTTTGATGTCTGGCCCACGCTGCCCGTTACAATATCGTGCATGCCCAACCAGCCACGTTACACCGAGGAGCACGCCAAAGCCGGGCTCGACGCGCAGTTTCCCGAGATCGAAACCTGGCCCAACCAGTTTCCCGGATACGAGATCGTCATCGACGATCCGGAGTTCACCTCGGTGTGTCCAAAAACCGGGCTGCCCGATTTCGGCACGATCACGATCCGCTACATGCCCCGCAAATCATGCCTTGAACTCAAGTCGCTGAAGGAGTACCTGCAAAGCTACCGCAGCCTGGGGATCTTTCAGGAGAACATTGTGAACCAGGTGCTCGAGGACGTGGTGCGCTGGGCGAAACCGGCGTGGGCTGAGGTAAAGGGAGACTTCCGGCCGCGCGGAGGGATCTCGACTGTAGTGATCGCGAAGTGGCCGCGGCGGAACGGAAAGTGAATGCCGCGTCCCTCACTCTCCCGCGAAGCTGGCTCAGTTTGCGAGAGGCTGCAAAACTTCGGTCTATAATTCATTCTTCCCCATGGCGCTTGCTGCCGCCACCAAACTCGGCCCTTACCAAATCGTTGCGCCGCTCGGTGCCGGCGGCATGGGGGAAGTCTATCGCGCGGTGGACACGCGGCTCGATCGCACGGTCGCAATCAAGATTCTCCCTGCCCACCTTTCCGAGAAACCCGAGGCACTGGAGCGCTTTCAGCGCGAGGCGCGCGCCATCTCGCAGCTCAGCCACGCCAACATCTGCCAGCTCTATGACCTCGGCCAACAGGATGGAATTCATTTCATCGTCATGGAGTATCTGGAGGGCGAGACGCTGGCCACGCGTCTGACCAAGGGACGTCTTCCGCTCGAGCAGGTACTGCGCTACGGCGCCGAAATTGCCGAAGGTCTTGACCAGGCACACCGCACCGGAGTCGTTCATCGCGACTTGAAACCGGGCAACATCATGCTCACGCGCTCGGGCGCAAAACTGCTCGACTTCGGATTGGCAAAGACGACAGCGCCGCTCATGCCTCAGTCCTCGAGCTTGTCGGCAACGATGACCTCGGCGAATCTCGCACAGCCCCTGACCGCCGAGGGCACTGTGATCGGGACCTACCAGTACATGTCGCCCGAACAAATCGAAGGCAGGGAAGCCGACGCGCGCAGCGACATCTTCAGCTTCGGCGCGGTGCTGTACGAGATGGCTACCGGCAAACGAGCTTTTCAGGGAAAGAGCCAGGTCACGGTGGCCTCCGCCATCCTCGAACAAGATCCCGAGCCGATTTCCACGCACCAGCCGCTGGCGCCTTCCGCATTGCAGAATGTTGTGCAGGGCGCGCTGATGAAAGACCCGGACTCGCGCTGGCAGAGCGCCGCCGACATTGCACGCCAATTGCGCTGGATCACTTCGGCGGATTCCACATTGAGTGCCGGGCGCATCGCACTGCCCCACCCCAAGTGGCATGAGCGCGCATGGTGGATTGCCCTGGTCACGGTGCTGTTGGGATTGCTGCTGTGGTCGACGTTCTTTTCCAGGCAGCATCTGCGCGCGCTACGGGCTTCGATCCTTCCGCCTGCCGATGAGGCCTTTTATTTCGTCGGCGATTTTGCCGGGCCTCCCGCGCTTTCCCCCGATGGCACGCGAGTGGCGTTTGCAGCGCGCTCTCCGAAAGGGCCCAGCTTTATCTGGGTCCGAGGCTTGCAGGCTTCTTTGCCGCAAAAGCTAGCGGGTACCGAGGGAGCGTATTCGCTCTTCTGGTCACCGGACGGAAAGTACCTCGGCTTCTTTGCGGATGGGAAGCTGAGGAAGATTTCGGCGTCGGGGGGACCGGTGACTATTCTTGCCGACGCTCCGAACGCGCGCGGTGGAGCCTGGGGCGCGGACAATGTCATCCTGTACACGCCGGACTATCGCGAGGCCCTCTGGAAAGTGAACGCCGTGGGCGGGGCGCCTGTGCGCGTGACCAAAATCGATCAAACCAGGCACAGCACGCACCGCTGGCCCAGCTTCTTGCCGGATGGAAAACACTTTCTCTTCTACGCCACGAATCACGCGGTCGGCCGACGCGAACTGAACGGAATCTACTTCGGTTCGCTCGATAGTGCTGACAGCAAGCTGGTGCTGCCCACCGATGGCGCCGGGCTGTATTCCTCCGGCTACCTGCTGTTTCAGCAGCAATCGTCGTTGCTGGCGCAAAAATTCGATCCCGCAAACGGAACTGTCTCCGGAGATCCAGTCACTGTGGCGACCGATGTTGAACATGACAACGGGACCTTCCACACCGTTTTCACGGTCTCCGGGGAAGGTACCCTGATCTATCAGCCTAGCGCCGGCGCGCTGCGGCATATCGATTTGTTGTGGATGGACCGGGAAGGCAAGGTCCTCGGGCATGCCGCCGATAGCGATGCCTACCACGGTGGAAGGCTATCGCCCGATGGCAAACGGCTGGCGGTCTCATCCGGCGATTTCTCAAGCCCGATCTGGATTCTCGATCTGGTGCGCGGGACGCGCAACCCGCTTACCTTCGACGATCAAGCGCATCGCAACCCATCGTGGTCGGCCGATGGAGAACGTGTGGCCTACAACTCGCTGCAGGGAGCCACCCTCGTCACCGGCGCAAGCTTGCACGCCAAACCGGCGAACGGAAGCGGAGCCGACGAGTTGTTGCTCGAGATCAAGGAGCCCGACGGAACTCCGGAGACGCTCTCCTTTCCGCAATGGTCGAGCGACGGGCGATACCTCGTCTATCTCCGCCAATCGGGGCCCACGGGCGGCGGCATATGGGCCATGCCAACCAGCGGCGGCGGCAAGCCCTTTCTGGTGGCCAAACCTGAGTCGCCCATCGGTCGCGTGGTCTATCTTCGCCTGTCCCCTGACAGCCATTGGCTGGCGTATAGCGCAATCGAGGGCAGCCGGGAGGAGGTTTACGTGACCTCCTTTCCGGAAGGTGTGGGTCGCTGGCAAATTTCGCGCGAGGGAGGCACCTTCCCGGTCTGGCGCGGGGATGGGAAGGAAATCTACTATTACGGACTCGACGCCACCCTGGATGTGGTCCAGGTGAACGCACACGGAAATCAGTTCGAGGTGGGGACCATGCAGAATCTTTTCCCCATGCGCAATGTGCTTCCCACGGGAGAGCCGTTCGACGTAACTCCGGACGGGAAGCGCTTCCTTGTTTTTCAGGAACCGGAGGGCTCCTCGTTACCCATGACTCTTGTGCTGAACTGGAATGCGGACTTGAAATAAAAGTCGTCGGCCCGTCGTCGAGCAGGATGCACAAAAGCGGGAGGCCGCGTCCACAGAGAATGGCGACCGTTCTGATCGCATTAACTAATAGATAAACTTTGCGCCAGGATGCGTTTTAAGGCGCTCCGATGGGCGACCTGACCCAAACCATCACTGAAGGGGCGAACGTCGCTCTACGGTCCCCTAAGCGCAACTGGCGGGCATTCCAGAGAATGTCTGCGAGGTGAGTTTCAATCACTTACGACCCTTCCGCCAGGTTTCAACGACTTAGCTCATAGTGAATCAAGATGAGACGATTCCTGGCGGCCACCGAATGAGGACCGCCGTAGCTCATCCTGAGGAAGAAAGGTGGCCATCGGCGACCAGCCACAAGCCACAAGCCAAGCCACCTCATTTCTTCATTTCTTCCGTTCCACCAGATACCGGGCCAGCGCTTTCAGCGTTTCGGCACGATCGCCGAATGGAGAAAGCTCCGCAAAGGCGTTCGCGACCAGAGTATCGGCTTTCTTCAGGGATTCCTCGATTCCGAATAATGCCGGATAGGTTGTCTTCTCCGCCGCAGTGTCCTTGCCGGCGGTCTTGCCCAGTTGCTCGGAGGTCTGGGTGACATCGAGAACGTCATCCACGATCTGAAATGCCAGTCCGATCTGTTGTCCGAAAGAACGCAGGCGCTGGATTTCGTCCGCAATCCCCCCCGCATAGATACCGCCGCTCACCAGGCTTGCGGTGATGAGCGCTGCGGTCTTGGCGCGGTGAATATATTCGAGGGTTTTCAGGTCGGGCTTGGAATGTTCCGCTTCGAGATCGACGACCTGGCCGCCGATCATGCCGTCGATGGTGCCGGTGCCGTGCGCGACCTCCTCGATGATGCGCACGCGTGCGTCGGCCGGACAACGCAGGCGGGCGAGAACTTCGTAGGCCTGAGTCTGGAGTGCGTCACCCGCGAGAATCGCGGTCGCCTCTCCGAACACCACGTGGCAGGTCGGGCGTCCACGCCGCAGGTCGTCGTTGTCGAGCGCCGGCAAATCGTCGTGGATGAGCGAGTAGGTGTGCAGCATTTCAAGAGCTGCACCCAGATCTTCGATGCCAATGGGGAGAGAGCCGGCGACCATTCGTCCGGCTTCCAGACAGAGAATCGGGCGCAGGCGCTTGCCCCCCGCAAACACGCTGTGCCGCATCGCCTTGTGAATCGAAACGGGGTACTGCGAGGCGGCCGGAATCAGGCGTTCCAGGGCCGCGTCGGCCGCGACACGGCCTGCTTCCAGGGTGTCTTGAAGCATGGCAGGTGAGTATAACAACTCGTTTGAGGGCGAAAGTGGAATGCGCAGCTCTATCCGCGCATTCCTGTTTGCACCGGCGGCTGCGTCGTGCGTTTCGCCAGCACCGCGCGTAACTTTACGAGCGCTGCCTCGACGCTGATGCCGTACTTCGCGCGCAGCGCCTCGGGTTTGCCGTGCTCGATGAACTGGTCGGGCCAGCCAATGCGAACTACCGGCGTCGTCAGTCCCAGGTTGCTCAATTGCTCCAGAACGGCGCTGCCAAAGCCTCCGTGCAGAACATGATCTTCCAGGGTGACGATCGCGTCGACGCTACGCCCATAGAACTCCACCATGGCGGTGTCGATCGGTTTCACGAAGCGAGCATTGATCACCGCCGCCGAGATACCTTCACCCTCAAGCTTGGCGGCGACTTCCTGCGCCATCGGAACCAGCGCGCCAAGCGCAAAGATCGCTACCCGGTCGTTTTCGCCATGCTGCACGAGTTCCGCCTGACCGATGGCGATCGCGCGGGGAATATCTTTCACCGCGCGGCCAGGTCCGACACCCCGTGGGTAGCGGACGGCGATCGGCCCGTCATGGTGCATCGCGGTGAAGAGCATGTCGGCCAGTTCATCTTCGTCTTTCGGCACCATGTGCACGAGGTTGGGAATGCCACGCAGGTAGCTGATATCGAACAGTCCGTGATGCGTGGGTCCGTCGTCGCCCGAGAGGCCGCCGCGGTCCATGCAGAACACGACGGGAAGATTTTGCAGGCACACGTCGTGAATGATCGGATCGAGCGAGCGCTGGAGGAACGTGGAGTAAATCCCAACGAAAGGCTTGAACCCCTTGGTCGCGAGTCCGGCGGCGAAGATGACCGCGTGCTCCTCGGCGATACCCACATCGAAATAGCGGTCGGGATGGCGCGGCTGAAAGCGATCGAGCGCGGTGCCGTTGGGCATCGCAGCGGTAATCGCGACCACCTTCTTGTTCATGTCCGCGAGCTTGACCAGCGTGTCGGCAAAAACTTCGGAATACGTCCGCTGACCAAGCGGCTTGGTCTCGCCCGTCTCGGGGTCATACGGCCCAAGCCCGTGGAACTTTTTCTGCTTCTGCAGAGCGGGCTCGAAGCCCTTGCCCTTTTGCGTGAGCACATGCAGGAGCACCGGGCGCTTCTGGGTCTTGAGGAACTGGAAGGTGTTGATGAGCGTCGCGATGTCGTGGCCATCGAGCGGGCCGTAATACTTCAGCCCCAACTCCTCGAAAATCACGCTCGGCCACAGGATGCTCTTGGCGGCCTCTTCCGCTTTGCGCGCCACGCGCAGCGCGGTCTCGCCGCCGATGCGTTCCACGAACTGTCCCGCGCGCTCATGCAGGTAGTCGAAGCGCGGATTGGTGACGATTTTGTTGAGATAGGTGGCGATCGCGCCCACGTTCTTGTCGATGGACCACTCGTTGTCGTTGAGCACCACGATCAGCCGGCGGGTTTGCTGCGCGATATTGTTGAGCGCCTCGTAAGTGATTCCGCAGGTGAAGGCCGCATCCCCGGCGAGTACCACGACATGCTCTTTGCCTGCCATGCGGTCGCGAGCCACGGCCATGCCGAGCGCGGCTGACATCGCGGTGCCCGCATGCCCGGCGCCGTAGCAGTCGTGCGGGCTCTCGGTCCGCAGCATGAAGCCATTCAGGCCGCCTGGCGTGCGGATCGTGTGGAACTGTTCGCGGCGTCCGGTAAGCAGTTTATGAACATACGCCTGGTGGCTGACGTCGAAGACAAAATGGTCTTTTGGCGTGTCAAAAACGTAGTGCATGGCGAGCGTCAGTTCGACCACCCCGAGGTTCGGTCCGAGGTGTCCGCCAGTCTTGGCGAGGACCGAAATCAGCTCCTCGCGGATCTCTTCCGCCAGGATTTCCAGTTGAGGGATAGTGAGTTGTTTGACATCGAGTGGGGAATGGATGCTATCGAGTAGTTGAGACATGGGGTCGAATGGTTTTGGGCCGTACGCTTAGATGATAGGCGAGAGGCGAAGGATGCCGCTAGGGCCGCGGCAGAAGCGCCTTCCAAGTTACTCGATGCAAAGGAAAAGCCCGCGCCACGGGGCGACGAAGGTCAGGCGCTTTCGGTATACTAATCACGCATGCCGGTTCTGAAAAACATCGCCGCGATCGCCAAAGGGATGAGCATCACCTTCATGGAGATGTTCCAGCCCACCCAGGTCGAGAACTATCCCGATGGCCCTGGGCCGCTGCGGGGAGCACGCTTCCAGGAGCGCTATCGCGGCATGCATGTGTTGCAACGCGACGAGAACGGCCTGGAGAAGTGCGTTGCCTGTTTTCTGTGCGCGGCGGCATGTCCCTCGAACTGCATCTACATCGAGGCCGCCGAGAATACGGAAACCAACCGGGTCAGCGGCGCGGAGCGCTACGCCAAGGTTTATAACATCGACTACAACCGATGTATCTTCTGCGGATATTGCGTGGAAGCCTGCCCCACCGACGCGATTACCCATGGGCATGGATTCGAACTAGCGTCGTTCAACGCCACCAACCTGATTTACCGGAAGGAGCAGATGCTGGCGGCCGCGCCAGCACACATGGGGGCCAACGCGGTGTTCAACAGCGCCGACGTTGCCGGAGGCGCACCGGCGTTGCCGGTGCAGGGGAGCTGAAAGCTTTCGAGATTCTGCACAGAGGTCAACGCCGGTCCGACAAGGGCCGGCGTTTGTGTATAGAGACGTCGTTGGTCGTCGGTCGTCGGCCATCGGCCAACAACAGATAGTTTTTGCTAACAGCTAACGGCTAAGAGCCAAGAGCTGATTTTTCATGGCGGATTTCTTACAGACCGTGAAGGAACGCGTCGTGGTGTACGACGGCGCGATGGGGACCAACATCCACAAGCGGAACCCCACCCTCGACGACTACTGGGGCAAGGAGAACTGCAACGAGGTGCTGGTGTTGAGCCGTCCCGACATTATTCGGGATATCCATGCGTCGTTCTATGAAGTGGGTTGCGACGTGGTGGAGACGAATACGTTCAACGGGATGAGGATCGTGCTGAGCGAGTTCGATCTGCAGGATCGTGTCGCCGAAATCAACATTGCAGCGGCCAAGCTCGCCAAAGATGTGGCTGCGCAGTTTTCTACCAAAGACAAGCCCCGATTCGTTGCAGGCTCGATGGGTCCAACGACCAAGATGCCGTCGCTGGGCCACATTCCTTATGAGCAGATGCTCAATGTTTTCGTCGAGCAGGCGCTCGCGTTAATCGAGGGCGGAGTCGACCTCCTGCTGGTGGAGACCTGTCAGGATCTGTGGCAAGCGAAAATCGCAACCATCGCCGCGCTGGACGCGATGCAGAGAACGGGCAAGCGTCTGCCGCTGCAGGTGCAGGTCACTTTGCAAGAGAGCGGAGTGATGCTGCTGGGCACGGAAATCGGGGCCGCGTTGACGGCGCTGGAACCGCTCGACTGCGACCTGATCGGGTTGAACTGCGCCACCGGGCCGAAGGAGATGAACGACGCAGTCCGATACCTGGGACTGAATTCGACGAAGCCAATTTCAGTGCTCCCGAATGCGGGCCTTCCGTTTAACGACCACGGAAACACCGTATACAAACTCACGCCCGAGGTCTTGGCCGAGTATCACAAGCGCTTTGTCCAGGACTACGGCGTGCGCGTGGTGGGCGGCTGTTGTGGAACCACTCCGGAGCACCTGAAGGCCGTGGTCGACGCCGTGTCGGGCGCGGAGCCGGCGACGCGCGAAGTGAAAGCAATTGGCGCGGCATCAAGCGCGTACACGTCGGTGCCTTTAGATCTTGAGCCAAAGCCCCTGATCGTTGCCGAGGAAATGAACACCACCACCCGCGTGGAGCACTTCCGCAACCTGGTTCGTGGCAAGAAGTACGACGACATTGTCGCGCTGGCGAAAAAGCTGGTGAATGACGGTTCGCACATGCTGGACCTGTGCTGCGCCATTGTGGGCGAGGATGAGAAGGGCTACATGACTTCGATTCTCGAGCGTGTGGCCACGCGGGTGCCGGCTCCGATCCTCGTCGATTCAACTGAAGCGGATGTGGTCGAGGAAGCGCTGAAGCGGATTCCGGGGAAGGCGATCATTAACTCGATCAACCTGGAAGATGGCGAGAAGCGGACGTCGAAGGTCCTGCCCATGGCGAAGCGCTATGGGGCGGCGGTGATTGCGCTGACCATCGATGAAGACGGGATGGCGCTGACGGCGGACAAGAAAGTCGCCATCGCCAAGCGCATTTACGAACTGGCGACGAAGAAGTACGGGCTCCGCGGCGTGGATCTGATTTTCGATGCGCTGACCTTGCCGATTTCAACCGGGCAGGAGGAGTACCGCTCGGCGGGGATGGAGACGCTTGAGGCAGTGAAACGCATCAAGCAGGAACTGCCCGACGTGAAGACGATCCTCGGCGTGAGCAATATTTCGTTTGGGCTCGATGCCTATCCGCGACGGGTGCTGAACAGTGTTTTTATGCACGAAGCGGTCGACAACGGTCTCGACATGGCCATTGTCAATTACACCAAGATTTATCCGCTGTACAAGATTCCGCAGGAAGAAGTGGACCTGGCGCGGAAGTTGATCCATCGCGACGCCTCGGCGGGCGATCCGCTGCAGATTTACATGGCCCACTTCGCCGGCTTGAAGGGCAAGCCGCAAGCTTCGACCACAGCGCACGTGGAGACGCTGTCGATCGAGGACAAGCTGAAGTTCGCAATCATCAACGGCGAAAAGGCCGTGGGCGAGGGCCAGTACAAACAATCCTTGGAACAATTGCTCGACGTTGCCCTCGGACAGTATTCACCGCTCGACATTATCAACACGGTTCTGCTCGACGGAATGCGGACAGTAGGTGAGTTGTTCGGTGCGCGCAAGATGCAGCTCCCGTCGGTGCTGGATTCGGCGGGAGTAATGAAACAGGCAGTCGCGTACCTCGAGCCGAAGATGGAGAAAAAAGCGGGCTCGCAGCAGAAGGGAACCATCGTGCTCGCGACCGTGAAGGGAGATGTCCACGACATTGGAAAAAATCTGGTCGACATCATCCTTTCGAACAACGGATTCAAAGTGGTGAACCTGGGGATCAAGCAGCCGGGGGATTCGATCATCAAAGCGGCCTCGGAGCACGGGGCGGACGCGATCGGCCTCAGCGGCCTCTTGGTGAAGTCGACGCTCGAGATGAAGTACGTGATCCAGGACCTGGAGCGGCAGAAGCTGGAGTATCCGGTGATCTGCGGGGGAGCGGCGCTGACGCGGAAGTATGTGGAGGACGATCTGCGGCGGGAGTATTCGAACGCGGTGTTCTACGCGGACGATGCGTTTGCCGGGCTGCACATCATGGAGGACTTGATTGCCGAAGATGGGCAGCGCTCGGCGCGGCTGACGGAGGGGAAGACGGTGAAGGAGTATGCCAAGGCCGCGGCCGTGGATGAAGAAACCGGCCCGGTGTTCGCGGAGCGCAGTGCCGTAGTGGGCGATGCGCCGAATATTCCGGTGCCGCCGTTCTGGGGCGTGCGGGTGAAGAAAGATTACGACCTGCGCGAGTTGTTCGGATACATCAACGAGACGGCGCTGTTCAAGAATCAGTGGCAATTGAAAACGGCCTCGCAGCAGGATTATCTGCGGCTGGTGGAAGAGAAGTACCGGCCGATCAAGAGGGAACTCGAGGAAGAGGTTGTTGCTTCCGGTTTGTTTGATCCTAAGGTCGTTTACGGATACTTCCCCGCGCAGAGGGATGGGAATGATGTGGTCGTGTACGAGCCGGAAAACCCCGATAACCACCCTTCGACTCCGCTCAGGGCAGGCTCCGGATACAGAGGCACACCGGGGAAGGAAATTTTGCGATTCACGTTTCCGCGACAGCGGGAGGGGCGAAGGCTTTGCATTTCGGATTTCTTTGCGTCGAAAAGCTCAGGAAAGACGGATGTGCTGGGGCTGTCGCTGGTGACGATTGGGGCGAAGGCGTCGGTCGAGACACAGCGCTTGTTCGAAGGCGGGGAGTATACGAAGTATCTGTACCTGCACGGGCTGAGCGTGGAGACCGCGGAAGCGCTCGCCGAGTTTCATCACAAGCTGATGCGGCAGGAGTTAGGAATTGCGGGCGAGGATTCGCCGCATGTCCGGGATTTGTTCCATCAGAAGTATCGCGGGTCGCGCTATTCGTTCGGATACCCGGCGTGCCCGAACCTGGAGGATCAGACGAAGCTGTTTGCCTTGTTGAAGCCGGAGGAGAATGTCGGCGTGCGGCTGACCTCGGGATTCTTGCTGGAGCCGGAGCAGTCGACGTCGGCGATCGTGGTGCATCATCCGGCGGCAAAGTATTTCGTGGTGTAGGGGAGCAGTTGCCAGTTTTCCGTTCTCGATTGGATGAACTTTTTACCGCAAAGATCGCAAAGAACGGCCGCAAAGGGCGCGAAGAGTGATGCATGGGTAAGAAGCCGACGGTGCGGGTTACCAAATGGCTTGCCGACATTCCGGTGGAAGCTCAATGTACGGCGTGTACGAGCATCTCATTCAGAGCGAAGGGCACCAGCCACCGACCGAACCGCGAAGAGTACCAGCGTTCCCTGCAAAGCCAGTTTGACGAACACTGCAAGCTGGCGCATTCCTCAGAAGGCGATATCACTGGTTCGCAACGAAGATAAATGAATGCGGCTGTCTCCGTATCGCAGCCCCGAGGGCCGGGTGGCGCTTTATCGAGATCGACAAAGCGCGCTATAGAAAACTGTCTTTCCAGCACGCACCTCCATCGGAGTAGGCGCCCAATCCTCAGCGGGTAAGTCTTACCAGAAGACGCGAAACCGCCGGTGTGGTTTCCAGCAGATGGCCAACGGCGCGGCGGACCGGGCGCGGCAATCCCAGCAGGCGGCGGAGTTTGGAAGAATTTCGAAAGACCGGCAACAGGCGCTCGCGATATTGGCGCTGATATTGCGAAGCCGCTTCGGCCAGCGACCCTTGCGAATTCAAGAACGGCGTAAGGCATTCGGCGGCGAGCGCTCCGCTGCGCAGCGCCAGCGAAATCCCATCACCGACGAAAGGGTCGACGAAGCCGGCGGCGTCTCCGGCCAACAAGATGCCGTTGTCGACCGGTTCGGGATCGCGAAAAATCAGCGGGGAAGTGCTTACGATTTCGGTCATGGTTTGCCAGTGCTGCCCGCGCTCGGCAAGCTGCGGTTGTTGGGCGAAAACTTCCTTCAGCGAGCGAGCGACGTCGGAACGAACCATGGCGCAGGCGTTGATGCGTCCTGTTGAAGAAGCGTCATCGGCGACCGTGACGGGTTGCACACCGCAGTATCCGCCCTCAAAAAAATACAGGTCGACGGAGAGATGAGGAGCGGGTTCGGAGAAGTGCGCTTTCAGGCCAAGCCACTTTTTCGCGGAATTTGATTCTTCGGCACTCTGCCTGCGCAGATTGGACCACCTGCCGGTCGCGTTGATGACGGCCCGCGCACGGAACTCTCCGGCATTCGTCGTCAGGTGGAAAAAATCATCTCGGATGATGCGTTCCACCGCCGTTTCAGTGCGCGCGACCACGCCGCATTGTTCCGCGGCTTGCCAGAGAGCGAAGTCCAGATCGAAGCGCGCGATGCTGGCGGCAGATGGATCGACGGGCGCAGCCAATGAGCGTCCATCGAAGAACAATCGAGCCTCCGGGATTCGAATGGCCTGGCGCAGAAGGTCGGGCGCGGTCTGTTCCAACAGCCCGCAGAGCAGGGCCAGCGACTCGGAAGAGACGAATTCGCCACAGACGCGCTGCCGCGGAAGGCGTCCGCGTTCGAGCAGCAGGACGCGAGCGCCGGTGCGCGCGGCGGTAATGGCGGCTGACGTTCCTGCGGGGCCACCGCCGATGACGGCAAGGTCGAAGGGATGGCTTGCGGAGTTTTCGATCAGGTGCATGCGATCTCAACAATTTTCGCCGTGGCACACATCGCTGCCGCGGCGGAATTCGCCACGGCTGTACAGGCGAGGGCGCCTGTACCTACGCGTTGGATGCAAGCCACAGGCCACGAGCCATCAGCTACCAGCCAAACGGCCAGCCATCCGCACGTCATTCTTTCCATGCGATCACGCCCATGCGGTAGAGATAGTGGGTGCTCGTTTCCATGCGGGCGACACCGGCGCGGCGAAGCATGGCTTGCATTTCGTCGAGCGTATAGGCTTGCCGGACCGATGCCGGCGCGTCGTTGCGGGTCAAGCGGCTGCGATAAAGCGGAAAGCCCGCATAGGCCAGCGCCAGGTGGAGCGGATCGCGGATCAGATCGTTGATCAACAGCGCACGCTGGCAGACCCGCAAGCCTTCGCGAACAAACTCGACGATCTGATCGGGTGACAGGTGGTGGACAAACAACTCGCTACACACCAGGTCAAAGCTGGAGTCGCGGAAAGGAAGCGCGAGTGCGTCACCCACCACCGACCCGCCACCGTTTCCGACGTGCGAGGCGGCGCGATCGAGCAACGTGACCTGCAGGCGGAATCCGCGACGGGCCAGCTGTTCGCGGACCAGGCGCGGCACGTATCCCGCGCCTGCCGCCACGTCGAGCAGGGACAGTGATTCCGCTTTCGTCTTCTCGACGACTCGGTCCACCAGACGGGTAGTGACCGCAACCCCACCAAACCAGCGATTGAACATGCGCAGGTCGGCCAGAGTGCTGGCAACTTCAGCTGGCGTTCCAGCGTCGGTGTCGAGAAGCTCTTGCTGGGGAATTCGTTTCATCAGGGGCCAGATTCATCAGGTGCCACGAGTCCGGGAACAAAGCCGATCGAGGGGCCCCGATCGCCACAGCAGATAGTAGCGGCTAAAAGGTCACACCTCGGCCAGTTCCTCTTCGAGCAGTTGCTTGTTGTAGAGGTCGGTGTAATAGCCGTCGCGGGCCAGGAGTTCGTCGTGGCGACCCATTTCCACGATCCGTCCACCATGCAGCACGGCGATCTGGTCCGCATTGCGTACGGTCGATACCCGATGCGAGATAAAGATCGTCGTGCGGCCGCGCATGATCTCGCGCAGATGATTGAGGATCTTGTCTTCGGTCCGCGTGTCAACGCTCGAGAGCGCATCGTCGAGAATCAGGATTCGCGGGTTGCGAATCAGGGCGCGGGCAATGGCCGTGCGCTGTTTTTGCCCTCCCGACAAGGTAAGGCCGCGTTCCCCTACCACGGTCGCGTATTTTTCGGGGAAGCTTTCGATATCCGTGGCGATGCTGGCGGCATCGGCGGCCTGGTGAATCTCCCGGTCGGTTGCGTCATCGATGCCGAAGGCAATGTTTTCGCGCACGGTGTCGCTGAACAGAAATGTTTCCTGCGGAACGAATCCGATGTTGCGGCGCAAGAACTCGAGCGGATACTCGCGGAGGGGGCGGCCGTCGATAAGAACCGAGCCGGGATCGGCATCGTAGATGCGCGGAATCAGGTCCACCAGCGTGGTTTTGCCCGAGCCGGTCGGACCGACGATCGCCAGGCTGGTGCCTTCCGGAATACGCAGGTTGACGTCGTGCAACACCGGGGTGCCGTTGTAGGCGAAGTTGAGGCCACGAAATTCGATTTCACCGCGCAGTTCGTTTTCTGGCGGCCCACTAGCCACCACGACGGGATCGTCGGTGATCTCCGGTTTCTCGAGCATGATCTCGTTGATGCGCTTCAGCGAGGCTGTGCCGCGCTGGAAGATGTTGATGACCCAGCCGAGCGCGATGACCGGCCAGGTCAACTGGATCATGTAAGTGAGGAAGGCGGTGAATGCGCCGATCCTGATCCGGTGCAGCAGCACTTCGCGTCCGCCGAGCCACAACACGAGCACGACGGCCAGTCCCAGGGTCAGTTCCAGGGTCGGCCAAAGCAGGCCCATCAGGCGAGCGAGGGGGAGACTGCGGTTGATGTACTCGGTGTTGGCCGCCTCGAATTGCCGCACTTCGGCCGTCTCCTGCACATAGGCGCGAATCACGCGCGCTCCGGAGAAATTCTCCTGGGCGCGGGCGGAGATGTCGGAGAACATGGCCTGAATTTTTTCGAAGCGCTCATGAATTTGGCGCCCGAAGTACTGGATCACGATGCTGGCGACCGGTAAGGGCAGGAACGTATAGAGGGTCAGCTTCGGGCTGATCTTCATCATGTAGATCAATGCTCCGGCGGTAAACACCAGGGTGTTGGCCGAGTACATGATGGCGGGGCCAAGCAGCATGCGCACGGCATTCAGGTCGTTGGTGGCGCGGGCCATGATGTCGCCCGTCCGCGTGCGCTGGTAGTAGGGATAGGAAAGCTCCTCGAGATGACGGAAAAGATCGTTGCGCAGGTCGAATTCAATGTCGCGGGAAATACCGATCACGATCCAGCGCGTCAGGAACTGAAAAATCCCCTTGGAGAGGGCGATTAGAACCAGCAGCAGCGCGTAAAACTCCAGGCGACGGACCGAGCGTCCGCCATCATTCAGATAATCGATGGCTCTTTGAATGACCTGGGGAAACTGTACGGCGATGCCGTTCAGCAGCAGCACGCAGAGGCTGCCCACCATGAATCCCCGGCGGTATTTCTTCAGGTACGGATAAAGGGGTCGCAGGCTCTTGGGCAGCATCGCTTTTGTAGATGCGATTCTACCAGCGGTGGGTGCAGGTTGTTCTCTGGAGGGCATTTGGCCCCGGAAGGGAGCCTTCCGGGGCGAGTACGTTAGTAATCTTGTCGCTCCCGTAGTCACTGACATAACGTCTTGGGATAGGCCGAACCAGGGGAATTCGTGTTGCTGGAGTGGGGTTGTGGGGAGACTTACAAATTCAAGGCCGGAATCCCGGCGCATTGCGCGCCGGCGATGCGGCTCGGCTTGCCTCTGGCTCCTGCTGATCGTGACGCTGTCGTTGAGCGCGGTTGCCCAAACCAGAACCACACGAAAGCTGGTCTATAAGGAAAATCCGGGGTATCCACTGACCCTGCGGGAAGCACACATCGGTGGCGTAGTGCGCCTGGAGATCGTGATTTCCTCAAAAGGCAGCGTGGATTCGATTTCCCCGATTGGCGGGAATCCGGTTCTGGTGGAGGCTGCCAGCGCCGCGGTACGGAAATGGAAGTACGCGCCCGCCGACGCTGAAACCAAGACGCAGGTCGAGTTCACCTTCGACCCGAAGCACTAAGCTGCCAGAATCTCATTAACCGCGGCCAGCGCCCGGCTTCATCATCAACTTGGCGTGCCGAACTTTGCCCGACAGTCCGGCAAACTGCACCGTGCGGTCCTGCCGAAAGACCGACGCGCAAGCCACCACCAGCGCGACCGCCCAGCCCACCAGGAAAAACCAGCCCATGCCCATCAGCACAGAGTAGACAATCTCACTGTTCATGAAAGCGACTCCCAGGGCGCGAAGACTGTTACGCAGCGTATCCATCATGATGAGGGTCCCGACGGCTCAGAGCGTGGTAACGCTGAATGACTTCCTGCACGGCACGAAGACGACCCAGGGTGGTGAGACGGGGATCTTCGAGGGCATCTTCAATTTCCATGATCCAAAGCTGCACGGCGCGCTGAATGCCGTCGGACATTTCCGAAGCAACGGCTTCAATCAAATCCCGGCTTGTCGTTGCAGTGGCCAAATGCGTAACCCGCCTTTCTGAGACGCGTGTCCAAGAAGCGAATGCAGATGCGATGTGCGCTGTGTTGTATAAGCAGAAAACACATCCCAGTTAAAGAAGTTGCTGAAAAATGGGGAGCGAACCGGGAACAAGAGTCCGCCCCGCCTGCGCAGAAGATCGGTTACTGGGCGGTGGTTGCCTGCCCCTGTTGCTGAAGATGTTTCTGCATGCGGGCCTCGCGGCGCGCTTGCAGCTTGGCCAGTTTGTCTTTCTGATCCGGGGTGAGCACGGCCACCAATTCCGACTTGATGCGTGCCTTTTGCACCATCAATTCGGTCATCGCCTGCGACTGTTGCGTGGCTACCGCGCGAACCTTGGCTTCATCGAAAGGCCCGGCCTGCTCGAGTTGGCGCATCTGCTGATGGCCCTGGGCCAACTGCTGAACTAGTGGACGAATCGTGGGCTTTTCCTTGGTCAGGATGTCTTTCATCTGGGCCTGTTGTGCGTCGGTCAGCTCCAGATAATCGGCATTCAAGCCGAACATGCGGGCGCCGAAACCGCGGCCACCCCAGTGGCCACCGCTCTGCGCGGTGTTGACGACGGTTTGGGAGAAAGCTACGGCAGCCAGCATGGCGAGCGCCAAAACGGTGGCGAGCGTCTTGAAATGACGAGATTGCATTTGGTTTTTCCTCCGCCCGGGTTCTCGGCCGGGCACTTTGAAATCTCTTGCAAGTATGGAAACACGTTTCCCGGCTAAGTAGCGGTAAAGAGTCGGTCAACCCAAGTAAAGTTTTGTCAAGGAAGAGGGGCTGGATTTGACAATTCTTTACTACCTCGGCGTGTAAGCTGTGTAAAACTAAACATGGCATGGACCGCGTCCTTATCGTCGATGATGATTTCGAACTGTGTAACCTGGTAAGCGAGTATCTGGCCCCGGAAGGGTTCCGCGTTGAATCGGTGCATGACGGGGAAAATGGGCTACAGCGCGCACTCGGCGGAAACTACCTGCTGGTGGTGCTCGATGTGATGCTGCCGGGAATGAGCGGCTTCGACGTGCTGCGGCGTATCCGGGCGACGTCGCGCGTGCCCGTGCTTCTGCTGACGGCGCGTGGCGAAGATGTGGACCGGATCGTGGGCCTGGAGATCGGAGCCGACGACTACCTTCCCAAGCCGTTCAACCCGAGAGAATTGCTGGCGCGCATTCGAGCGGTATTGCGTCGCACCAGCGCCGATCCCAAGGGAATCGGCGCTGCCCGCACTCCCGAGATTCTGCGGATCGGCGACATCGAACTCGATCCAGCAACCCGCACGGTGAAGCATGCCGGCGAGCCGGTCGATCTGACGTCGGTCGAATTCAATCTGCTCGAGGTGCTCCTGCGGGAGGCCGGGCGTGTAGTCACGCGGGAAGAGTTAGTGAGCGCGGTGCTGAGCCGGAAATTCTCTCCCTTCGATCGCAGCATCGATATGCACGTCAGCAAAGTGCGCAAGAAACTCGGGGATGGCGACGGAGACGCGGAGCACATTAAGACGGTGCGCGGAGTGGGATATATTTTTGCCCGGCCCCGCGAGAGGGTCAAGAGCGGCTCGCGATGAAGAGTCTGTTCCTGAAAATCTTCCTGTCGTTCTGGCTGGCGCAGGCGTTGATCGTGGCGCTGGTGGTGCTGGCCACCGTGGTGTTCCGTCCGCAGACCGAATCGCCCTTCTGGGACTACATCAAAACCAGCACTACGGACCAGTTGGTGCAGGCCTACGAAACCGGAGGCGCTCCCGTACTCACCGCCCGGGTCGACCAACTGGGCAACAGCCTGCGATTGAAGGCCTTTCTCTTCGATGATCAGGGCCGCGAACTCACCGGACGTCCGGCACCCGGGTGGGCCAGCCGTTTGAGTCGTGGATTGGACCCGCAGGGCGGAGGCTTCCTGCATCATTTCTCGCCCCGCCGCTTTGTGTCGCAGGAAGTCACGACAGCGGGTGGCGCTCACTTCATCATGGTGGCGGAAGTTCCGCCGCGCCCCTGGCTTCCGTTACTGCGCCAGAAGCCGCCAGGCACGGGCCTGGTGATTATGGCGTTGGCGGTGCTGGTATCGGGGATCGTCTGCTATTTGCTGGCCGGATATCTGACTTCCGACGTGCGCGGGTTGCGTGCCGCCACGCAACAGTTGGCCGCAGGCGACCTGAGAGCGCGCGCGGCCGCTCCCAAAGGCCGCCGGCGGGACGAGATCGCCGAACTGGTCCGCGACTTCAACACCATGGCGGCGCGCCTCGAAGATCTGGTGAGTGCCCAGGCCCGGCTGCTGAACGACATTTCCCACGAGCTTCG
>Ga0307478_10000604_pt1 | contig 35643 bp, 32 predicted proteins | sample atmos_gasesECM4C_2_FD_203713 | JGI IMG/M metagenome (GOLD analysis project Ga0307478, IMG submission 203713) | Hardwood forest soil microbial communities from Morgan-Monroe State Forest, Indiana, United States - atmos_gasesECM4C_05 | ecosystem: Environmental > Terrestrial > Soil > Temperate...
CCGGGCCCGGATTGGCGGTGCGAGTATTGGGAGAGGTGACGCCTGAGCGGCTGGCGTTGCTGCGCGAGTGCGACGACATTGTGGTCAGCGAGATCAAGAACGCGGGGTTGTACACGAAGGTCTGGCAGTCATTCGCCGTGCTGCTACCGGTGATGTCGGTGGGCGTGATGGGCGATATGCGGACCTACGCTTACACCTGCGCGATCCGCGCCGTGAGTTCGGAAGATGGGATGACGGCGGATTGGGTTGCGCTACCGCATGAGGTATTAAAGGCGATGTCCACGCGGATTGTGAATGAGGTGAAGGGCGTGAACCGCGTGGTTTACGACGTTACGTCGAAGCCTCCGGGCACGATAGAGTGGGAATAGGAAACGCCTCTAGCGGCTGCTTAAAAGCGACTGCGTTCACGAAGGCACTTACGTGCGCGGCTATCTAATGCTGCTCCTTCGGAGCCGGGGCCCAGGTTCGGTTCTCACGCGCACTCGTGGACGAGGCTCGCAGCGTGGATTGACGTAGGGATGCTTCGACTGCGTGGGATCGTCCAAAGGACGATCCCACTCCGCTCAGCATGACAGGGTCTAAACAGTGATCTCGACGAGATTGCCTTCGGAATCGGCGATCACAGCTTCGTAATATCCATCTCCTGTGAGCCTAGGATGGCTCACGACGCGGACTCCTGCGGCTTCCATGGTTTGAATGAGACGATCAACGGCATCGCGCGAGCCTACCGAGACGGCAAGATGCGCGGGCCGTGGAGCCTCAGCCGGCGACGCCATCAATTCGAGACGCGCTCCCGTGTCGAGCGAAACAAAATAAGATTGGAAGTCGCGTTTCGTGCTTGAATACTTTGGTCCGGCCGCAGCCTTGAACCAGCGCTCGTAAAAAGCGCGTGCACGCTCGAGGTCGGAAACCCATGCAGCCACGTGATCGATTTTCCCCACCGGATCTAACAAACCTAGCCTCACTAATTCATGGCGCAGTGCGGCGGGATCGGTGAAGCGGATCGCGTGCATGCCTAATGCGGAAGCGGCTGCGACGTTTGGCGGCAGGTCATCGATAAAAACGGTCTGGTCAGAGGCAATGGCGAAGGCTTCAAAGAAATGTTGATAGATCCGAGGATTGGGCTTGATCACACGCGCTTCGGCAGAAAGAAAGACTCCGTCAAACCACTGCAGGAATTCGAATCGCCTCTGAGCGATCGGAAAAGTCTCCGCGGACCAGTTGCTGAGAGCGTAAAGAGGCACACCCCGAGCGCGTAACTCGGCGAGAATTTCGACTGTGCCGGAGATCGGTCCAGCGAGCATTTCATCCTGGCGCTCGAACCAGGCATCGATTAATTTGGCGTGATTGGGATGCTCCAGCTTGAGGGAGGCGCAGGCTTCGGCAAAAGTTCGTCCGGCATCTTGTTGCGAGTTCCAGGCAGTGGTGCAGACGTTGGCCAGGAAATGCTCCATGGCAGCATCGTCTCCGGCGAAGAGTTTTCGGTAGAGATGACGCGGGTTCCAGTCGATGAGCACGCCACCGAGATCGAACACAGCGATCGAGCGATCAGGCATGAGGTAATTCTATCGAAGGGTGTCTCAGGCTTGATCGCGGTGCACAGTTTCCATCGAGAAGGCGGGGAGACAAACGGCGATATATTCGGCGCCACCTTCGTCTGGAGTTGAGTAGCGGACCCACTCCCCGGCATGTGCGATGACGGCTTGACCGGCGGCGACGTCGATAGAACCATTCTCGTGTTCCACGTGGAGCGTGCCTTTCAGCACGATAGTGAACTCGTCGAATGCCGGAGTCTGGCCCGGCTCGAGCCATCCAGAGGGACTGCGCATGTGGGCAACGCTCGCGGCAGAGGTCTTGGTGTTGACGCGTCCGACGTATTCATCGATCAGCTTTGGTTTGTTGCCGGCAGATTGGATGCGAGTGGGTTGGGAAATCAGAGTGGGCATGGATTTCGGCTTCCGCCTTAGCTTACTGCGCTTGGCGTTCGGGTATGAGTTTAACCCGGCGGAGAGTTGAGGAAAACTCGCCGCCGGTGAAGGGCAAAATCAAATCCTGTTTACGGGCAGGGGTGCGGGGTCGGTGGAGTGGCAGGAATGCCCGGGATGTGAATTGGTGGCGTACCCGGGGAATCGCCGATGGCGGGGATTCCGGGAATGTCAACGTCGGGCGTACCGGGCGTGCCTGGGGTGTAACAGATGCCGGGGTCTGTGTTGATGTCTTGAGGCGGCGGTTGCGGACGTGGGGCAACGAGTGGCACGGGCTCGGGATGTTCTGCGGCGTCGCGGATGGCGTCGGCGACTTCGTCCTCGGGCAGAACGATCGGTTGATGCAGAACCATGCTGGCAGGTGAACCCGCATCGAGGTAAAAATTGCGGCCGCCGAACAGAAGGGCGAACGAACCTATGCCGCCGGCCGCGAGGCCAACCATGCTGCCGATGGCAGTGCTTTTCAGAGTATTCATGGAACTGGGCAGGCTGGCGGAAAGGCAGCCGGGTGGTGGTCCGGTACAGCCGGGCGGATTCGTGCTGGTGATGGTCTCAGGCTGCGAACTGAGTGAATGGCCAATTAACGCACCGATGCCGGCGCCAGCCGCAGGCAGCGCGAAAGCGCCTGCAATGCGCCCCTTGCTGGGATCTTTGATGGTATAGCCTTCATCGGTTTCCAGAGTAATCGGGCCTGCGACCGGGGCAACATAGCCATCGGGAAAGGTGATCGCCAACGCCTGCAGGCGTAGTTCTCCACGGCCGTTTTGCCGTTCGAGCTTGTCGAATTTTCCTTGAACGAATGTGCCCGCTGGAATTACGACTTCGTTGCCCGAAGTGACGGGCGACGTGGTTTGAGCGAAGATATCGTCTCCTCGCCGCATGTGGCGGGTCTGGATCGGCTGGGTGAGAACTAGGGCCAACCGGGTTCCCGCAGGAATTGACGCCGTGGCATTGCTGGGTTTATTCGCTGCGGTTAAGTTATCCGGGGAATCCGGCGGAGTTGTGGGTTGCTGAGCCATGCCGGGCATGGCCAACAGCAGAGCCGCGGTCAAAGCGATGCATTGTTTAGCTTTCGTTTTGGCTAGATTCAATCGGGTGGGCGAGAGAGTGCGACGAATGTTCGGAGACATCAGTGATACCTCCTGGAAGGCCAAACCCTCCATTCGATGGCGCGCTTGGGAGCCTTAGTTCGCTCTCTGGATTAGAGAACTCGCAGGCCGTGAAGAAGTTGCACAAAGATTGATGGAAAATTGAAAAACGAGGTAGAGATTTGTAAAAGCTCATCGAGCCCTTGTCATTCGAATCACACTTTCGCGCATCATTTACAATCCTCGCCTATGTTCTTTCGCTCAGATAATCGCGCTATCGATCAGTTGCGGCCGGTTTCGATCATTCCGGATTTCATTACTACGGCGGAAGGGTCGGTGCTCATTGAGGTGGGGAACACGCGGGTAATTTGTACTGCGTCGATTGAAGAGACTGTGCCGCCGTTTATGCGGAACTCGGGCAAGGGATGGATCTCGAGCGAGTATGCGATGCTGCCGCGGGCGACGCTGACGCGGACGCCGCGCGAAGTGACAAAAGGAAGGCCCAGCGGGAGGACGCACGAGATCCAGCGGTTGATCGGGCGGTCGATGCGCGCAGTCACGGACTTGGCGCGGCTGGGCGAACGGACCATCTGGATTGACTGCGACGTGATTCAGGCGGATGGCGGGACGAGAACGGCTTCGATTACGGGCGCGTTCGTGGCGCTGGAAAAATTGGTAGAGGCGGGGACACTGACATCGGTTCCGCTGAAGGATTTTGTGGCAGCGGTCAGCGTGGGGATGGTAGACGAAGAAGTGTTGCTCGATCTTTGCTACGAAGAAGACTCGCAGGCGGAGGTTGATATGAATTTCGTAATGACGGCCGGTTACAAGATGGTCGAAGTGCAGGCTACTGCGGAGCGGCAGGCGTTTGATGAAGCGCAATTTGCGAAGATGCTCGCTTATGCACGGCAGGGTGTGCAGGCGCTGATCGCCAAGCAGCAGGCGGTGTTGAGTAAGCTGACGCTAAGGCAGTGAGGTCAAGGGGCTAAAGCCCGTCAACTTTCATCGATCTACTCGGCTCTGAAGGGCCGCTCTGCCACGTCGGGACACAGCCATAGGGGTCGCCCTGATACAGATCCTCTATAAAAATTCAGACTATTCGTAGCGCAGGCTTTCGATCGGATCGAGGCGGGCTGCGTGAACGGCCGGAACCATGCCGCTGATTATCCCGACCAGACTCAGAATAATTGTAGCCACGGCGAGGCTGCTCAAGTTGATGTGGAGATGGATATCTCCGGCCTGAAGGTTGTCGCCGAAGGCGCTCATTAACGGCAGTGCTCCGACCGACCACGAGATGAGATAGGCGATGGCGATGCCGCCGAGGCCTCCGGCGAAGGTGATCGCCAGGGCTTCGGCGAGAAACTGGAAGAGGATGTGCGTTTTGTGCGCGCCGAGAGCTTTTTCGATGCCGATTTCGCGGGTGCGCTGCTGCACTGAGACCAGCATGATATTCATGAGGCCGATGCCGCCGATACCAAGGGTCAGCGCTCCGATGAAAGCGAGAAGAATTTTAAGCGCTGTGGTGACGACAGTAAACTCGTCGAAGTCTTGTTTGAAATCCGCGATGAAGACAGCGCGTTTATCGTCGGGGCGAAAGTTGTGGTGTCCAGCGAGAACGGCGCGAACCACGCGAGCGAGTTGCTGGTGGTTCTCGCCCTCGTAATCCATGAAGAGGCCGGAGATGTATTTCGTGTCATAGAGGTCGCCCATGGCGCTGAAGGGAATTACGACCATAGTGTTGTCGTTGTCATCGCCTCCCTGCACCTTGCGCTGGTAAACGCCAACCACTTCGAAGCTGAGGCCGTTGATGCGGATGGGTTGTCCGAGCGGCGACTCGCCAGAGAAAAGGCGCCGCCGGGCCTCGTCGCCGATCACCGCAACTCGCGCCCGCTGTAGCTGATCTTCTTCGCTGAGACCTCGCCCCGTGGCAACAGAAAATCCACGAATGCGTTCGTACACCGGATAGACACCGGTGAGGAACAGGTTGGTGAAGCTTCGCGTGTCGTGCTGGATGGTTACGCCATTGTTCTTGTCGAAGATGGGAGTGACGCCCTTAATCATGGGCACTTCGTTGCGGATGTAATCGACGTCGGCGAGCTGAAGGCGAATTTGGCTGCCCGCCTTGGCGCCGCCCGCTTGAAGCGAGGTACGGCCGGGGAAGGCTCCAATCGTATCGGTTCCCCACGAGGAGAAGATCATGCCGATCGCGCGCTCGAAGCCTGATCCGAACGCCAGCAAAATGACGACGGTCGCAATGCCCCAGGCCATGCCGAGCATGGTGAGGGCAGTACGTCGACGGTTGTGCCGCATGGCGCCGAGAGCTTCGCGTAACAGATCGCTCGTCATAAATTACTCCATTATTTATTTTTCTTCTGGGCAAATGATTCTGTGTTGACTTACTCCTGACGCAGGGCCTCCACGGGTTCGAGCATGGCAGCCCTGCGGGCTGGGTAAAGTCCTGCGGTAATGCCAGCTACTGCCAGCGATAGCACTGCTGCAACAGCCGAGACCGGAACTACGCGCGGTGTATCGAAACCCTGCGGAAGATTCACGCCCGAGAGCAAGTGAATGAGAAGCATCGCGCCGCCAACTCCGAGCAGTCCGCTGAACAGCGTCAGGAATGCGCCTTCCAGAAAAAATTGAAAAAGGATATTGCGATTAGTGGCGCCCAGAGCTTTGCGCAGACCAATCTCGCGGGTACGCTCGGTTACCGCGACGAGCATGATGTTGATGATGCCGATTGCTCCCAACGCCAACGTGACCAGGCCGACGCCGCCAAGAAACCAATCCATGGCCGTGAAGATTTTGCCCATGAGTTTCTCGTTCTTCACGGTGTCCCACTCTTCCCACGCGTCTTTTTCGTTGGGATCGAATCCACCGTGGTTGCGAGCGACAATGCGGTGGAGTTCCGCCTTGGCGGCTTCATTTTCATCGAAGGTGCGCGGCTGATAATTGATAAAGGAAACTGCATTGCCTTCTTTCGAGTTGTCACCTTTGAGCGGAAAAAGTTCGCGCATGGTGCTGAACGGCACGAAGATGCGAACGTTGGTTGAGTTCTGCTCTTCGTTGCCGATCATCGAAAGCTGGCCGATCACTTCGAAGTGCACGCCGTTGAGCAGGATGCTGCTGCCGACGGAAGGCCGACCGGGAAACAGGTTGCGGGTTATTTCGCGCCCAAGAAGGCAAACGCGGCGGCGCTGCAGGTTGTCCTCATCATTGATCCAGCGGCCGACTTGCAAAGGGATGGTACGAACCTGGCTGTAGACGGGGACGACCCCAGAAACCTGGCCATTCGTGCTGGTGTAGTCGCTGACCACTCGAATATCTTCTCGCGCGATGACCGGCGCGATGTGCACGGCGAGCTTCGCCTCGTTTTGAATCGCGTCATAGTCCTCATAGGTGAGGTTGAACCACTTCATCGAGTTGAAGCTGCCTTCAACGGCGGGGGCGCGTCCACCCCAGAAAAAAATGATGTTCTTACCGAAGGTTTCGAGTTGCTTGCGATTGCCGTTGCGGAAGCCTTCTCCAACGCCGGCGAGAAGCAAGAGCGACCCCACGCCCCAGGCGATGCCAAACATGGTGAGGAAGGAACGCAGCTTATGCGCCCAGAGGGTGCGCAACGTCTGGCCGAAGATGTCCAGCAGCATGCGCATTGATTAGGCCCTGCAGCCTTGTATTTTGACTGGCAGCGGTGAGGAACGTTAGCTCAAATTCTGATGCACAGAGCACTGGCAAGGTTCTCTAGACAAAACAAATTGAGAGAAGACAAGTCCTATGCGATGGAGACAGTCTTAATGTTCATGAATTCCCGGATGCCGTTAGCGGCTAGTTCGCGGCCGTGGCCAGAACTTTTTACTCCGCCGAAGGGAATGCGGGGGTCGGAGGCGACCATTTTATTGATGAAGACCATGCCGGATTCGAGTTCGTTAATGAAGCGTTCTCGCTCGGTGGGATCCGTGGTCCAGGCGCTGGCGCCAAGGCCGAAGCGGCTGTCGTTGGCTAGTCGTATGGCTTCGTCGATGTCTTTGACGCGGAATAAGGAAGCGACGGGGCCGAAGAATTCTTCTCGGTACGCAGGCGATTCTTTTGGAATATCAGTGAGGACCGTGGGCGCGTAGTAGTTGCCGGACTGCTTGAGGGGATGGCCTCCGGTCAAAAGCTTGGCGCCGGCCTTGACGGTTTTCTGCACGTCGGCGTCGAGCGATTTTACGGCATCGGCGGTGGCGAGCGGACCGAGTTCGGTTCTATCGTCGAAGGGATCGCCGATGCGGAGATTCTTCATGCGGTCGACAAACTTTCGTTCAAACTCGGCGGCGATGGATTCGGCAACGATAAAGCGTTTGGCGGCAATGCACGACTGGCCATTGTTGATGACACGAGCCTCCACCGCGGTGGCGACGGCTGCGTCGAGATTGGCGCTGGGCATTACGATAAAAGGATCGCTGCCCCCGAGTTCGAGCACGACCTTCTTGATGCGCTTGGCGGCCGCGACTCCTACTTCGATGCCAGCCTGCTCGCTTCCGGTAAGGGTTGCGGCGACAACGCGAGGATCGTTCAGAATCGCGTCGACCTGCTGCGACCCGATCAGTAAAGTCTGAAAGACGCCGGCGGGAAATCCGGCTTCGAGCAGAATGCTTTCGATTGCCAGAGCGCATTGCGGCACGTTCGAAGCGTGCTTGAGCAACCCGACATTGCCTGCCATGAGTGCGGGAGCGGCGAAACGAAATACCTGCCAGAAGGGAAAGTTCCACGGCATGACGGCGAGAATAGGGCCGATTGGGCGGTAGCGTATGAAGCTCTTCTGGGTTCCAGTGTTGAGGACTTCGTCGGTAAGAAACTTCTCGGCATTTTCCGCGTAAAAACGGCATCCGGAGGCGGACTTCATGGCCTCGGCGATGGCAGCCTTGAAGGGCTTGCCCATTTCGAGAGTCATCAGAGTCGCGAACTTTTCTTTGTCGCGTTCGAGGATTTCGGCAGCCTTCGTCATGCGGCGAGCGCGCTCGGCGAAGGGAGTTTTTTGTTGGGAGCGGAATGTAGTGACGGCTAATTGGAGTTTCTGCTCGATTTCAGCTTGGGATAGCGGTTGAAACGTTTTAACGACTTCGTCGGTGGCGGGATTCGTGGTCGCAATGGGCATGATGGCGGTTCCTTCGGGATGTGCTGCTCGTTTGGATGTTGCCGAAAGCTACTCGGCTTATTGTCTGCCGGCAAAAAGTGAAAAACCACAGCGGTCATACCACTATACCATCGCCGGAGTGCGGGATGGCGTGCCGGGACGTTCGCCAAAGGCTGGGGAACGCCCTGGAATCGTTGGTCGCGGAAGTATATACTCGATGTATATACGTGGAGAGACGGCCATGACAATCGCCAAGGTATTCCGCTCCGGCAACAGCCAGGCTGTTCGGCTGCCGAAGGAGTTCCGCTTCAAGGGAAAAGAGGTCGAAATTTTTCGCCGGGGAGATGAAGTGATTCTGCGCGAGAAAGAGCGGAACTTGGCGCGCGCATTTGAACTCATAGCCAGCCTCCCCGATGATTTCGATATTCCCGGCCGCCATACCGACTACCCACAGAAGCGGAAGGGCCTGTAATGGAGGTGCGATTCCTGCTCGACACAGATATTTTCATCTTCATTCGACAAAAGAGGCCAGATAATGTTTTTCAGCGATTTCGAAGCCTCCAGCCTGGCGAGGCCGCAATTTCGATCATTACGTACGGTGAGCTTTTCTACGGCGCCGCCAAGAGCGTGCGCCGTGTTGAGGCCTTCGCGCGACTTAGCGCGATTACCGATTTACTTGCCATTCTGTCCCTTCCGAAATCCGCAGGCGAGTCCTATGGTGAAATCCGAGCCGAGCTTGAATCGAAGGGCGAGATGATCGGCAACAATGATCTTTGGATTGCCGCGCACGCGCTGGCCGCCGGGCTGACGCTGGTTACCAACAATGAAAGGGAATTTCGGCGGGTACGAGGATTGAAAGTGCAAAACTGGGTCGGCTAGTCCCTTCGTTTCGCTGGACCAACAACACTAGGGCGGTCTTAATCTTTTGTTCCTGCATCATTGGTTTACAATTGACTGTTTCAAGCACTCATCTTTTCACGTCTGTACTTGGAGGAATCTATGAAGCTCACGCCCGGAAAACTTGCGGGTCTCAAGAGGGTCTCGAACGAACACGGAGTCATTGCGGCCGCGGCAATGGATCAACGCGGGTCGCTGCAGAAATCGCTGGGCAAGGAAAAGGGCGGGGAAATCAGCGATGCCATGATGGAGGAGTTCAAAACGCTGGTTACGGAGGTTTTGACGCCTCATGCCAGCGCGATTCTTCTTGATCCTGAGTGGGGGCTGCCGGCGTCGAAGCGGCGTGCGAAGAATGCCGGCCTGCTATTGGCTTATGAAAAGACTGGATACGACAAGACCGGTCCGGGGCGCTTGGGAGATTTGCTCGATCACTGGTCGGCGCGCCGCCTGAAAGAAGCGGGCGCGGATTGCGTCAAGATTCTGCTTTACTATTCGCCGTACGATTCCAAGGATGTGAACGACAAGAAGCACGCGTGGGTGGAGCGCATTGGCGACGAGTGCCGCGCGAATGACATCCCATATTTTCTGGAGTTTGTGGGCTACGAAGAAGGCGCCGACGAAAAAGGAGTGGAATACGCAAAGAAAAAACCGCACATCGTCACCGAGAGCATGCGTGAGTTCACTAAGGACCGCTATGGAGTCGACGTGCTCAAAGTGGAAGTGCCGGTGAACATGAAATTTGTGGAGGGCGTGAAGTGTTTCGGCGGGCAAAAAGCCTATTCGAAACAAGAAGCGATTGACCTGTTCCACACGGCGGCGAAGGTGGCGACCAAGCCGTTCATTTATCTTTCGGCGGGTGTAAGCAACGCGGAGTTCAGCGAGACGCTGGAATTGGCGGGCGAATCGGGAGTGAAGTTTAACGGCGTGCTATGCGGGCGCGCGACCTGGAAAGACGGGATTCCAATTTACGCCAAGCAGGGTGCGGCGGCCTTTCGCAAGTGGCTAGAGACCGAAGGCGTCAAGAATATCAACAACGTGAACAGTAAGCTGAAGGCTGCAACGTCATGGCACTCGATCTACGGTGTAGAGCCGGCATTGGCCGGAGCGCGAGCCTAAGTTCGTGAGCAGGCGCGGTTTAAAGTTCGAGATGGCCGCGCCTTGCGTTCTTGAGTTGCGCATCGGAGTGGTCGAACTCAACTCGCTCTAGTAATTTCTTTGGCTATTCATTGCTGGCGTAATATCCCTGCTTGGCCCGCGCCTGTAATGACGTGAGTTTCTTGGGAAGCCTGAGCTTCACGCTGATCTTGCGCCATTTTCCGTCGTGTGGCGGGTTGGTGGGGTGGTATCCCAGAACGTATTGAGTTCGTAGTTCGACTCCAATCCTGCGGGCCACATCGGGCATTTCGATCAGATTATCCAAGACGAAAGCGCGTCCGCCGGTGGCCTCAGCGATATGGGATAACAATTCCGGCCCCAGCACTTCCTCGATCGTAGGAAGGTTGCGGTCGAAGGTCCCGATGGCGTAAATCATTACGTCGGATTCTTTCACGGTTGATTTCACTTCGGTTTCGCTGTAACGGCTGTGATTGTCCCCACCGTCGGAGACGATCAGCAGCGCCTTTCTGCTGTACTTTGCTTCCCGCATCTTTTCGATCCCCATATAGATTGCGTCGAGCAGAGCGGTACGCCCCTTTGCGAATGCGAAAAGTAATTTGCCTTCAAGGTCATCGGCAGAATCTGTAAAGTCGTGCACGAGATGGGGCGTGTCGGAAAACGTGATCATGAAAAATTCGTCTTGGGGATTGGCGATGTAGCAAAATTGCTTTACCGCCTCACGCACTCGTTCCATTTTGTTTTTCATGCTGCCGCTGGCATCTACGATGATGCCGAGAGAGACGGGAGCGTCTTCGCTGGAAAAATGCCGGATCTCTTGTGGTTTCTTGTTTTCGAAGACCTCAAAATTGTCCTCCCGCAAACCCGTTACCAGCCGCCCCAACGGGTCGGTGACGGAGACTGGCACCAACACCAGGTCGGCGCTTTGCCGGATGGCTGGCCGGATCGTGCTGTATGTCGTTGCCCCTGGCTCAACCGTGCCGATTACCGGCGCACGTGGCACAACGTGTACATCCTCTAGCGCGCTCTGGCCGGACACCCCGATTGGGAAAAGGGCTAGGCACAACACGAGTGCTACGTGTTTTGAGAGTCCGAGGTTTAGCGGGGCTGAGGGATTACGAATTTCAAACATTGCTTCACCGCCATCGAACCCATCGGCAATCGATCGCCCTGTCGAGCGGGTTTGATTACTTCTTTTGAGACAAATGTCGCGACAGGGATCATCGATTTGGGAATGAATCGGCTCGGGAAAGATTCCGATTCGAGCGTATTATTTTTTAAATTGCGTTGGGTTGGCCGTAGGGAGAAAGCGTCGGGGAACAGCGTCCTTAAGTTCTATGCGGTTACTGCGGCACTTGTAGCTGCGACGTCAGCTGATTTACGGCGGAGACGTCAAAGAAATTCGATAGGTCGGCATGGCCCGCCAAAGTCTCGCGTTCTTTTCCCTCCACAAGGATTTTCACTCTCAGAATTCCGGGGACATTGGCGGCGAGGGTCTGGATGAAGGACGCTACAGTGAGTTCCTCGGCTAGGACGCCGGATCGGTGCCCGTCGGCAAAGGCAGCATTGAGGTCGACAACGGCGAGGCCGGGGTCGACGAGATAGATGCCGCGAATATCGGCGCCGGGCGGCAGCGGATGCGGCGAAGACTTGTCAAGGTAAAGAGCGATCAGGGCGCGGAGCAGTTCTTCAGCCCGCTGTTGACGGACGCTGGGCATGGGAATTCGAGCGGATTGCGCGCGCAGCACCCCCAGGTCGTCATAGGCGACGAACAATGTCACTACCTCGGTGGGTCCCGCCACAGGCGCGACGACCGGCCGAGTATCGGTGGCAACTACCGGAACAGCGGCAGCGCGCCCGCGCATATGCCACGCGTAAAAGCTCATCCCCAGGACGGCCAGGAGCAAAACCGAAACCGTGATTACAAGGGAGCGAGGAATCATGGGCGAGATCATGGCGCGGCTCCGAGTTGCGCGCGGATGGCGGAGATACCATCGGCTACTGCGCTGGTCACAAGTTGCTGATAAGCAGGAGAAGCCAGCGCAGAGATGTCGGAGGCGGGCGGTGCGATTTCCACGGCAATGGCGGCGGTGATGACATTGTTCAACGGCCGCAAAGGCGCAGTCAGAGAGCGAACATTGATTTCATCTTTTTTCAACGCGGTGGCCACGCTGGCGACGGTCGCTTGACTGAGCGGGACTGAGGATTGCTGGGCGGTCGTCCAGGCTCGGAAGGGGCCGTTATCGTAATCGACGGCGTAGGGAAGCAGCGTGGTGTAGAGGCGCACGCCGTGGCCGCTGGAGGCGGCGTGCAGAGCGATATAGACGGCGGCATGCGCGGTGTTGGCGGCTGCGGCACGATCATCGGTCGAAAGACTAATGTCAGAATCACGCAGGACGAGGGTGGAGAGGCCCCGGCTTTCGAGTTCCTGCCGCAGCCAGTGGGCGAAGGCGAGCGTGACCTCTTTCTCGGCAAGCGTTGCACTAAGGGCTTCGCCGCGGTCATTGCCGCCATGACTGGCATCGATGATCGCGAAGTAACGGCGGGAAACGGGGAGCGGCGGGTTGGCTGCGAGGAGTTGCGGGGGCGGGTTGTTCGGCGGGGGCGTTGGGGCGGAAGCGACAGCTGCACTTGAGGCAGGTTGGGATTTTGTCGGCGCCAACGTAATGGTCTGGCCGTCATTGCTGAAGCTGGCCAGTAATGGGATCGTACTGTTGACCGTGATTTTGGCAGTGCCGTTATTCTCGGAGTAAGTTGCGGAAGGAATCGCTTTGCTGGCAAAAGTTAGCGTCGGTGACGCCGGCGAAGTGACCGGTTCGCGATTAAAAGTGAGATAAGTCTTACCCGGCTCGGTGGCGACTGTCGGATTGACCGGTGAAGTGAAGTGAAAGACGAGGCGCGACGAATCGTCGGGCGAGACGGAGGCGGTGAAGTGAGTGGCAACGCTGCCCACGAAAAGGCGTCCGGACTCTTCGCGCACGGTTACTGGGCCGCCGAGGATGCGCGGCAGGATGGAAGCGAGCGAAGCGACGGGAATGAGACCACGTCCGTTTTCAAGCAGAAATCTTGTGGGAAGAACGGCATCGCGTCCCTGGATGCGGACGCGCACGCTTCCGACGACAAACTCCGAGAGAACATTGTTGTAGTGCAGACGCCAGCGTGAAGGCTCAGATTTTGCGCTGACTGTTCCTAGCGGTTCGAGCAGTTCCAGCAGGCCGACATAATCGTGGCCATCGCGTTCGACCAGTGGCAGGGAGTAGTTAGCGGCGGTGGAGTAGACGGAGAGATGCTTCTCGGGAGCAGCGGCGGAGAGCAGAAGCACGGCGAGCAGTAGAAGGAGCCCGACGGCAAACCACTTGCCACAGAGGACACTGAGACTCTGCTTCCGATCCGTCGCCCCGCCCGCGTTCATCGAGTGCCCGCCTCCATACTATGCATTGTCCGGCTTCGTCGATTCCAAACCTCGCTAATCGAGAGCATAGATGGTCAATCCGCTGAGCAGCTTGGGATAGAAGTCGGTGGATTTCTGAGGCATGACCTCGCCGGCGAAGGCGACGTTGCGAAGTTGCGTCATGGGGCAGGGGTTCATTAAGAAGGCGACGTTGGCCGGAGTTCCGCTTGAACCACGAACCAGCGACAGAGCCTCACCGGGGTCGCGGATGTAGGAGAGATTTTGCTGGTTGCGGATGGATTCTTCAGAAAGGTGCAAGACATTTTCCAATAAGCATTTATGCAACTGGACCACGTCGAGAGCTTGCTGCCGGAGAGAAAGGCCGTTGAATATCTCCGCGGCTTTCGGATTGGGATGGTGCAGCAAAAAGGCCCGGTTGGCGGTAACGGCGAGGATCGCGTTTCCGGCACGTCCGGCCTCGCGGAGGATTGCGGTTGCGTGCGCCGAGTCGAGGGAGGAATGGATTTCGTCGATGTCGAAAAAGGATCGCGCCGCCGTGCGAAAGTCTTCTTCAGAGAACGATGGCAAACCATGCACGACGCGATGGGTGGGCAGAATGAGCACAGCTGGACTGTTCATGTTAACGAAGGTCATCATCATGAACTCGTATGGCGAGTCATTGGGCGCGGAATTCGGCCGCGAAGAGTCGGCGGCGCATTGCTGGTTCTCACGGCATTCATTGCGATAGTTGAGTGCGGTTTCGTAACGGTGGTGACCATCGGCGATTATGAGCTTCTTGTCGGCCATCGCGCTGCGGACGGAAGCGACGACGCCAGGATCGGAGACCGGCCACACCCGGTGCAGCACGCCGTATTCGTCAGTGACAGCGATAGCAGGATCGGCGGGGGTGGTGAGCAGGGACTCGACCTGGCCGGAATCTTCATAGAGCATAAAGATCTGGCCAAAATGGGCGCGGGTGGCGCGAAGTAGATCGAGGCGGTCTGCCTTGGGTTTGGCCAGGGTTTGCTCGTGACGGAAAACCACTCCGGCGGAGTAGTCCTCGATGCGGCCGAGGCCGATGAAGCCGCGGCGCTCCAGTTCCTGGGGTGAACTTCCTTTCACTCCGCCCGGAAGCGTAAAGCGCTGGGAATAGACGTAGAGTGAGGGTTGGGAATCCTGGCGCAGGACGCTTTGTTGGCGCCAATCGCGAAAGTGGCTGGCCGCGCGGGAATATACATTATTCGCCGGATTGTCCGTCGCGTCGTGACGGCCCAAAATAATACGCACAAGGTTGTGCGGGCTGGCCGCGTAATAACGATCCTGCAGCGCGGGCGTAATCTTGTCGTAGGGTTGGGTGACTACGTCGGCAGGGGAGACTCGGCTGGGATCGTAGCGCAAAGCGCGAAACGGTTGAATGTCTGCCATGGAAGCTTCTGATTGTAGCAAGACGGCGAGAGCGATCGGTTCGGCGTGTGCTCGATTCTAAGGGCGAGTGCAAGAAACAATCCGACATGGCCGGTTCGTTTTTCGGATTGTCACTAATATTTGACAAAAAAGCAGCGGCAGCGGGGAGAAAGCATGATACTATCGCGGCCAATAGAGGTGTTTATGGCCCTCCTGAACGGATGCCGGTCATCTCTCCCCCCGGCCCTGGATTTGAGGCTCCTCGAAGTTCGACCCTGTCCCGTGCGGTTTGGTGCGATAGCGCCCTACGCCTTCCTGTGCTTGCTGCTGTTCGCGTTGTGTTGTTTTCCGATCGCTGCCTTGGGGCAGACCACTGTCAACGACGTTCACGTGCCTCCTCGGGAAGTCGCCAAGGATAATAATCCGAACGAAGTTTCAAAGGAAGACGTCGTCTCCCCGTCTCTCAAGACGCATGTGCGTCCATTGAAGGTGGCGGTTGATCTTGTGCTGGTGCCGGTGACGATTACGGATCCGATGAACCGGCTGGTGACTGGGCTGGAGAAACAAAACTTTCAGCTTTTTGAAGGCAGTGCGCCGCAGGACATCAAGTCTTTTTCCAGCGAAGATGCGCCGGTTTCGCTGGGGGTGATTTTCGATTCCAGCGGCAGCATGAGCAGCAAAATGGATCGGGCCAAAGATGCGGTGAGCGAGTTTTTCAAGACCGCTAATCCGCAAGATGAATTCTTCATGATTACCTTCTCCGATGAACCCGAGGAGGTGAGCGACTTTACCAGTTCCGTGGACGAGATTCAGGGCAAGCTCATCTATGCGGTCCCGCGCCGCCGCACAGCCTTGCTGGACGCGATCTACATGGGCGTGACCAAGATGAGGCAGGCCAAATACGCAAAGAAGGCGCTCTTGATCATCTCGGATGGAGGCGACAATCACAGCCGCTATACCGAGAGCGAGATCAAGGCTTTGGTGAAGGAAGCGGATGTAATGGTATATGCCATTGGGATTTATGACCGCTATTTTCCGACGGAGGAAGAGCGCCTGGGTCCGGAGCTGTTAGGGGAGATTGCGGAATTGACCGGCGGGCGGGCGTTTACGGTGGAGAATCCAAACGATCTCGCGGATGTGGCGACCAAGATTGGCGTCGAACTGCGCAATCAGTATGTGCTAGGGTATCGTCCCAGCAAAGTGGTGCGAGACGGCAAATGGCGTAAGATCAAAGTGAAATTACTTCCGCCGAAAGGATTGCCGCCACTGCGAGTGTATGCCAGGACCGGATATTACGCGCCCGAAGAATAGTCGGGCTGCGATATTCCTTTTGAAATGTGTGATCCGGGCCGGGGCCACGGTCGCGGTGCTGGCTCAGCCTTTTTCCGCGCAAAGACCACCAGTTGCGGCAATTCTGCAGCAAAGCTCGCAGTCGAAACCTGCCCCATCCCCCAGTCCACAGCAGCCGCCTCAGCCTCAACCTCAAAGAGATGATGGAACGTACGTCATTCGCAAGAACGTCGATGAAGTCATGTTGCACGCGACTGTGATCGACAGCAAGCAGCGTATGGTGACGGACCTCGACCGGAGTGCCTTCACGGTTTTAGAAGATGGCAAGCCGCAGACGATTGTTTCGTTCCGCCATGAAGACATCCCGGTGGCCATGGGGATTGTGATCGACAATTCCGGGTCGATGCGCGAGAAACGCGCAAAAGTGAACCAGGCGGCGCTGAACCTGGTGCGGTCGAGTAATCCTCAAGACGAAATATTCGTGGTCAATTTTAACGACGAATATTATCTCGACCAGGATTTCACCAACGACCTGCTGAAGCTGAAAGAAGCGCTGGAGAAGATTGACGCGAAAGGCGGAACGGCGCTCTACGAAGCGGTCGTAGCCTCAGCCGAGCACCTGAAGAAAAATGGCCGGCTGGAGAGAAAAGTGCTGTTCGTGGTGACCGATGGAGAAGACAATGCCAGCAGGGAAAGTTTGGAACAGGCCGTGAAGCAGTTACAGGAAGAAAATGGGCCGTCGGTGTATGCGATTGGAATTCTGGGGAACGAAGAGCATCCCAAGCGTGCCCGGCGAGCGCTGGAGATCGTTGCGCAGCGGACGGGTGGGCTGGCCTTTTTTCCCAAGACACTCGACGAAGTGGATGAGATCAGCCGGCAAGTGGCCCACGACATTCGGAATCAGTACACGATCGGCTACCAGCCTACCAATCCTAGGTCGAGCGGCGGTTTCCGGACAATCCGCGTAGAAGCGAAGTCCAGGACGCACGGCAAGATGGAAGTGAGAACCAAAAGCGGCTATTACGCCGGTGCACAGCCCGTGGCGTCGGGTGCGAAGTAGAGGTCTGGAAAGCCACGCAACCTCGAGAGCGTCGAAATCTTCTGAGTACTACTGGACGAGTACAAGCAATTGACGATTTCAAACTCAACCCTTAATCTGAAACGTGCGCCTGAAGAATTCTGAAGTATCTCATCTGCGCGTCGCCGACGACATTACTGCACTGGTCGGTGAGACTCCAATGTTGCAATTGAAGCGGCTGGTTCCATCTGGTTCGGCGGATGTGTTCGCCAAGCTGGAATACCTGAATCCGGGCGGCAGCGTGAAGGACCGCGCCGCGATTGGGATTATTCGCAGAGCCGAGCAGGAAGGCAAACTCGCACCCGGCGGAACGATTGTGGAAGCGACCGCGGGAAATACCGGGATTGGGCTGGCCCTGATCGGAGTGAATCGCGGATACAAAGTGAAACTGTTTGTGCCAGAGAATTTCTCGCAGGAAAAAGTAATCATCATGCGGGCCTTGGGAGCCGATGTCGAGCGCACGCCCGACGACGAGGGAATGCAGGGAGCGATCCGGCGCGCGAAAGCGTTAGTGGCCGGTGACCGAAATGCCTTCATGGCAGGCCAATTCGAGAATATGGCGAATCCCGATTATCACTACGAAACCACCGCAGTGGAAATGTTCGAGCAGATGGACGAGAAAGTGGATGCAGTGGTGCTCGGCTGTGGTACGTGTGGAACTTTTAGCGGGGTCGCGCGCTACATGAAGCAGCATGTACCGGGAGTGCAGACGTTCGCAGTGACAACCCAGGGGTCGGTCCTGGGCGGTGGCGCACCCGGCCCGCATAAAGTAGAAGGGATTGGAAACAATTTTGTTCCCGAGACATTTGATCCTGCGGTCTGCGACGAAGTAATTGCGGTTACGGACGACGACGCTTTTGAAATGGTGAAACAGCTAGCGGGACGCGAAGGTGTACTGGCAGGCTCGAGTGGTGGAGCCGTAGTATTTGCAGCTCTAGCGGTGGCGCGGCGTTTGGGAGCAGGGAAGCGAGTGGGGACGATCATCCCGGATTCGGCGGAGCGGTATTTGTCGAAGAAGATTTTTGAAGGCGGAATTTAGGCGGCACGTTGATCGGGCACATGAAAAAAAATAGGCAGCATGGCTTTGCAACTCGCGCCATTCACGATGGACAGGAGCCGGATCCTCTCACAGGCGCTGTTACTGTTCCTATCTATCCAACTTCCACCTATGTGCAGCAAGGCATCGGCGAGAACAAGGGGTACGAGTATTCGCGAGTATCGAATCCTACGCGAGACCGGCTGGAACAGAACCTGGCGTCGCTGGAAGGCGGAGTAGCGGCGCCGGTTTTTGGTAGCGGAATGGCGGCGATCAGCGCGATTGTCACCACGCTGAAATCGGGCGATCACGTAGTGTGCGGGAACGACCTTTACGGTGGAACTCCGCGGTTGTTCAACCAGGTGATGACGAATTTTGGGCTGCAGTTCACCTACGTGGATACGTCAGACGCGGAGAACGTAGAGCGCGCGATGCGAAAGAACACGCGCATGGTTTATGTGGAGACGCCAACCAACCCGCTGATGAGCTTGAGCGATCTGGAAGTGATCAGCAAGATTTGCCGGAGTAAGAAGGCTGAACTGGTGGTGGATAACACTTTCATGTCTCCCTACTTTCAGCAGCCGCTGGCGCTCGGCGCAGACATGGTGGTGCACTCAACCACCAAATTTCTCAACGGACACAGCGACGGGCTTGGTGGCGTAGTAGTGTGCAGCCGTCCGGACCAGGCCGAAAAGTTGGCCTTTCTGCAAAAGGCGGTAGGCGCGATCCTTTCTCCCTTCGAATGCTGGCTGGTTTTGCGCGGAGTGAAAACGCTGGCGGCTCGGATGGAAATCCACGACCGCAACGGGCGCGTGATCGCAGAATTCCTGGCGAAGCAGAAGAAGATCAGCAAGGTGTTTTATCCGGGGCTGCCCGATCATCCACAGCACGAGCTGGCGAAACGGCAGATGAGCGGATTCGGGGCCATGATCACGTTTGAGACAGGGTCGCTGAAGAATGCCAACCGGATGCTGAAGAAATTGCGAGTATGCTCTCTCGGCGAGTCGCTGGGAGGAGTGGAGACGCTGATCTCGCATCCCGCGACCATGACGCACGCAGGCCTCGGCGAAAAGGGACGCAAGGCGATCGGCATCACCGATGGTATGGTACGAATCTCAGCGGGAATCGAAAACGTCGAGGACATTCTCGAGGATCTGGAAACGGGTCTGGCCGCGATTTAGCAAGACTTTAATAGTGAGGGTTCGACTCACAGCTCTTCCCAGCGGTCACTGCGAAAAATCTCCGCCGAGACAGATTCGGCGATCCATTCAAGATAGGGTTCAGATCCATCTTCAATCGCCAAACAGATGCATTCCGGGAGTTCGTAGGAATGCAGTTCCTTGATTACGTGGCTCACCTCGGCGAAGGCTGCAGCAATTGTCTTAATCACCAAGAGATACTCGCTTGATTCTTCGACCTTACCCTGCCAGCTATAAATGGAAGTCATCTGCGGGAGAATATTGACGCAGGCAGCCAGGCGTCTCTCCACCAGCCGGGTTGCGATCTTGCGAGCTTCTTCTTCTGAGCCAGCGGTCGTTAGAACGATGCGTTTGTCCGTCATTTGAAATCGGGCTCCCAGTCGGCGGCTTCCAGCCGTGCAACCAACAAATAAAAGCGTAGCATTTTAGGCCGGGATTGTGCTCCTGCGAAGAAGACCAATCGCCTTATAACCAAGTTGGTTCCTGATCCGGACTCCCGTCAACTTTCGCTTGACGCTTGGAGCAAGGAGACGTTCACTGGGTAGCTGGGGTTTCATCGGCGAGGGTCGGCAGGCAATGGATTTTCGGGCAAAGGATTTGGCAAACATCCGGCAATTTCCCACGGCGCGAGCCGGCATGCGAGCTGTGGCGGAAGGCGTTCCACAGGCCGAGGCGATGGCCGCTTCCTGGGTCGAAATTGTGCGTCCGCTGGGCCGGCGGATCTATGGCCTACGGCGGCGCATTGCGACCGTAGCAGTGGCCGTGCTGGCTGGATTGCTCTTCGTGCATGCGATGTTCGGCGCGAACGGCATGATGGTTTACAAACAGAAGCGCATGGAGTATCAGTCGCTGAAGAATCGGATCGCGCAGCAGCAGAAGGAAAACGATCTCTACGCCCAGCGGATTCAAGGATTGAAGACCGACCAAAAATTTATCGAGAAAGAAGCCCGCGAGCAGCTGCATTATGCGCGTCCCGGCGAGTATGTGTACGTTCCACCTACCCCGCCGGATCCGGTTCCGGCCAGTCAGTCGGCGAAAAAATGAGTGTTAGTTCTGTTCCGAATTCCGAAACAGGATCTGTCTTTGACATCCAGCAGTGATCCCTGTGGTATAGTTCGGGCGTTAATTCATAAATCGGTGGGTTTTAAGCTGCCGCCGACGTGTGATTAGGACTCCTGCCATAACCTGCGGCTTGGGGCCGTGCTGAGAAATCTAAATGAAGAAGATCGAAACACTGAAGAAGATCGAAACACTAAGGAGAAAAACGGTTATGAGAAAAGTGCTGGTACTCTGTCTTGCGATTTGTTTTGTATTCGCCCTGACTGCGATGGCGTTTGACGATATGGGGAAGAGCTCAACCGTCAACGGCTGGGTAGCTGACGATAAGTGCGGTGCCAAGGGCGCCAACGATAAGGCAGAGGCATGCACCAAAAAGTGCCTGGCCGCTGGCGCGAAGATGGTGATCGTGACCGATAAGGATCAGAAGGTCCTGATGGTGGATAACCCGGACGCGCTCAAGGGGCATGAGGGACACCACATTGCAGCGACTGGACATGTGATGGGCGACAGCATTCACGTGGAAAGCGCGAAGATGCTCTGATTGGATCAGATTGTGTCTAAGGGCGGCCGCGGCCGCCCTTTTGTTATTGGACTGAATCCCACTCGGGAAAGGGCGAGGACAGCAGGTTCCTCCTCTTCGCAAGCTCTTCCCTAACGGGAAGTGGTTGCTTCGGTCGGAATGACAGCAATTATTAGCGGACTACCCCTTCAAGCGGGGAGCTGGCCGTTGCGTAGAGCTTCTTCGGCATGCGCCCGGCTAGATAGGCCTTGCGGCCGGCTAGCACGCCGTGGTGCATGGCTTCGGCCATCAGAATCGGATCTTGTGCGTTGGCGATACCGGTGTTCATAAGCACAGCATCCGCGCCGAGTTCCATGGCAATAGCAGCATCGGATGCGGTACCTACGCCCGCGTCAACGATCAAAGGCACGCCGGTGATCATCTCGCGCAAGATGCGAATATGCGCCTGATTCTGAATGCCCATGCCGCTGCCGATGGGAGCACCGAGCGGCATCACGGCTGCGGCACCCGCATCGATCAATCTCTTAGCGAACACGATGTCATCAGAAGTGTAGGGCAGGACGGTGAAACCTTCGTTTACCAGCACCCGTGTGGCCTCCAGAGTAGCTTGGATGTCAGGGTAAAGCGTAGCCTGATCGCCAATCACCTCGAGCTTGACCCAGTCCGAGAGGCCAACCTCACGCCCAAGACGCGCCGCGCGGATGGCTTCATCTGCGGTGTAGCAGCCGGCAGTGTTGGGCAGCAGAAAATATTTCTTGGAGTCGATGTAATCGAGCATAGATTCCTTGCTGCGATCGAGGTTCACGCGGCGGACAGCCACCGTGACCATGTCGGCTCCGCTGGCTTCGAGGGCGCGCGCGGTTTCCTGGAAGGATTTGTATTTTCCCGTGCCGACGATCAGGCGGGAGCGGAAGGAGCGTCCGGCAATTACGAGTGGGTCGTTCATGCGAGTATTGTAACGAAAGAACAGTCGACGGACACAATCGAGAACGCGCGTGACTATTTTGCAACCGTCGAAATTGTGCTTGCGGAAGCTACTTTACTTGCTCTCGGCGATCCCATCGGCGGCCACCGGTTTCAGAGGGAGCGTTACAACCACCTTCGTTCCTTCGCTGTTCGAGACGATCTGAAGAGTGCCCTCGAACTGCCGAACCCTCTCCTCCATACCGCGCACTCCGACGCCGGCTTTCGCCGTGCTCATTCGACGTTGTTTCTCTGGAGGAACTCCTTTGCCGCGATCGCTGATTTCAAATTGCACAAAACTCTCGGTGCGGACGAGATGAATTCTCGCGGATAAGCTGCCGGAATGGCGATGGACGTTCGTCAGGCTCTCCTGCACGACGCGAAAGATTACAAGCTCCAACTCTCTGGGAAGTCGACCTAAATTTTGTGGCAATTCCAGATCGACCTGGATTTTGCTTCGCTGTGCGAAGCCATCCACATACCAACTCAGAGCCGAGATTAGGCCGGCTTCGTCCAATAACGGTGGATGCAGCAGATAAGAAAGCGTACGGATCTCCCTCGACAGCTCATCTGAAAGCTGCTGGCCCTGAGCCGCAAGATTTACAATACTTGAATCCTTTTCCTTGGCTGCGTTCTGCAGTTCGAAAAGATTCAATCCCAGCGCGATCAGTGTTTGTCCCGCATGATCGTGAAGTTCGCGAGCCATATGCCTGCGTTCTTCGTCCTGGGTGCGCAGCAGCCGGCCGGTGAGTTCACGCAGGCTCAGCTCCGCGCGTTTGCGATCAAGTACCTCGGATTCAAGTTCAGCTGTGCGCTCCGCTACTTTCTTCTCTAGATTTTCATTGGCCTTGCGCAACTCTTCTTGAGCAGTTCTTAACGGCGTGAGATCGGTGAGGTAGGCTGCGACTTCGAGATCGTCTTCCGAACTCTCGATGAGCGATGCGCCCACGAGGATAGGAATTCTGCGACCATCCTTTGCGATATAAGCCTTTTCATAAACATCGCAACGCCCTGAAGTACGAAGCTGTTCGACCGCACGGGCATCGGCGGCAGCATATTCTGGCGGAGTCAGATTGTCCCAGCGCACTTTTCCGGAATCCACTTCAGCTTCGGAATAACCGAGAGTCCTGAGAAAAGCGGGGTTCACATATTTCAATTTCCCGCTCAGATCGCCGATGACCATGCCGAAAGGATCTGCTTGTGCCAGGCTGCTGAATCGCTTCGCGGCCCGGGCGAGCTCCAGTGCATGGCTCTCGCTTCGCAGCAGGCTCTCGATGCGGTGTGCTACAAGCTGAAAATAAGTCTGATACCTGTCATCGAATGGCAAACAAGGACTGATGCCTAAAACCAGAACGGCATTAATCGATCCGGAAATTCGAAGGGGAATCAGGTATGCGAGTGAAATGGGTTCGGGCCAAGGCTCGCAGCGTAACTCCCCGAATCGCTCACCAAGATCTTTCAACAGCAATGGAGTCTGAGCCCTTGCCACAGCCAGAAGCGGCCACTTCGCAGGATCGGATATCGGGCCCGTCGACTCGGTAAGAGTGGCCTGGACAATCTCGCCTTGCGGCAAGAGATAGAGCGCAGCGAAAGGAATGTCGGACGGATTGCCTTCTAGATTCTTTACAAGGCTTTGCGCAATGGGAAGCACGGATTGTTCTTCTGAAAGCTGGCTTTGTAGCGTGGAATCCACGTTGATGGCTAGCAGACTACGGAGCCGCCGTTCGCTGAGAACCTGTTCTGTTGTCTCACTGCATACCACAAGCGTTCCCTGGACCGCGCCGTCTTTATCTCGAACCGGACTATAGCTGTAGGTCCAGTAGACTTCTTCCAATTTTCCATTTCGATTGATGGGAACCAGCTGATTCGTATTCCAGGTGGATTCACCTCGGCTCATCACCGCATCGATTTGCGGCCCGATGATGGGCCATATTTCAGGCCAGCATTCGATTCCGCGCTGACCAACCGCCGCGGGATGTTTATCGGCACGAATGCTGGGCCGGTAACCGTCGTTATAGAACTGGATAAGGTCCGGGCCCCACCACAGAAACATGGGATGGCGAGACGCAAGAAGCAAATTAACCGTCGTGACCAGCGTGTCGGACCAGGTTTCCACCGGACCGAGCGGGGTTTTTCCCCAATCGAATTGCCGGATCAGATCAGCGAGTTCTCCCTCCCCGATAATTCGGGAAGTCGATCCGCTCCTGATCACAGTGTTCGATTTTGGTTTGCGATCTGATTTGCGCAATGACGGTGACATAGTACAGTCGAATCGCCGACAGGCGGGGCTGTCGCGTCATCCTTCGCCTAAATGTTTGCCGAGATAGACCCAATCTAGTAAACCACAGGCTGAGTATTGGAGCGAGGGTTTGCTAGATGACAGGAGCGCCTTCCGCTTGCGTATAGATCTCGTCGATCTGTTTGCGATAGCGCTCTTCGATAATACGGCGGCGTAGTTTCATGGTCGGGGTAAGCGCGCCGTTTTCGGCGGTGAATTCATCGGCAACAAGCAGGACGCGTTTGAGTTTTTCGAAGCGGGCGAGATTCCGGTTTATCTCCTCAATAATTCCTTCATAGAGCGCCTGTACCTTCGGGCTTGCGATTAATTCGGCTCGCGAAGCGAAAGCCACGTCGTTCGTGCGCGCCCAGTCTTCGAGAAGGGCAAAATTCGGAGAGACGATGGCGAAGGCAAACTTGCGCCGGTCGCCAATGATGGCCGAAGTTGCGACGAAAGGATTGAGCTTAAGAGAATTCTCGATGGGCTGCGGAGCGATGAACTTACCGCCGGAAGTTTTGATTAGTTCTTTCTTCCGGTCTGTGACGGAGAGATATCCATCGGCGTCGACGTTTCCGATGTCGCCGGTCTTGAACCAGCCGTCGAGAAAAGCGTTCTCGGTTTCGTTTGCACGATTCCAATATCCCTTGAACACGGAGGGACCGCGCACCAGAATTTCGCCATCTTCGGCAATGCGTACTTCGAGGTTGGGAAGAATTTTGCCGACCGTGCCGATGCGATGATTCACCGGAGTATTTACCGCGATTACCGGAGAAGTTTCGGTAAGCCCGTAGCCTTCGTGAATGCGGATGCCGACCGTGGCGAACCACTCCGCGAGCTCGCGGCCTAAAGGCGCTCCGCCGGAGATGAAAGTTCGGACGCGGCCTCCAAGACCTTCGCGAAGTTTCGAAAATACGAGTTTGTTGGCAAGCTTCCAGGTCGCGGAAGTAGGAGTTTTTCCCGCGAGAATTGCCGGTTTGTTGGCGCGTCCGACGGAAAGAGCCCACCGGTAAATTGCGTGCTTGGGGAAAGCGCGGGTGCTCATCTCAGTCTTGGCATAGATCTTTTCGTAGACCCTGGGCACAGAGACACAGATGGTGGGCCGCACTTCCAAAAGAGTCTGGGGAAGATGCTCCATAAAAGGGCAATAAGCGAGGGTCACGCCGTGGTAGAGCATCGTCAAATCTACGTGGCGAGCGGTGACGTGCGATAAGGGAAGAAATGAAACGCTGCTGTCGCCGGGTTGAATGCCAAAGCCAAGCAGCGAGCACAGAATGTTAGAAGCCATGTTGCCGTGGGTCAACATCGCTCCCTTGGAAACTCCCGTCGTGCCGGAGGTGTAGATGATGGTGGCCAGGTCGTCGGATTGAATGGAACGAGCGAAAGATTCGGTCTGAGAGTCGAGAGCGGCTGAGCTTTGGGCGGTGAATTGATCCATGGACAGGGAGGTTGCAGCCGGATCGCCACTGATCTGGATGCGATCCATGATCACAATTTTCTGAACTTGCGTCTGGGCAAGAATCGCTTGTACTTTGCGCAGTTGGAGTTCGGTCGAGACGAAGACAACTGTGGCGCCAGAATCACGAAGAGTATAAGCCGTCTGTTCTGGGGTTAACGTGGCGTAAACGGGAACGGTGACAGCGCCGAGCAGGAGAATCCCGAAATCGGCGATCGTCCACGCGGGGCGGTTCTCGCTGAGAATCGCAATGCGGTCGCCTTTGCGAACGCCTAACGCCTTCAGTCCTTGCGCGGTTCCGGCGACTTTGCGGGCGATCTCCGACGATGAAATGGGCACCCACTGTCCCGATTCGCGGTGGAGCATGGCGCGGTCGAGATTGTGTCCCGCGAGGGCAAAAAAAATGTCGTTCAGCGTGGCAATGCTCATCGAAGGCTCGTTTGGACGCGAATGGGAGTCCGAAAAATGAATTTACTGGTTCGAGTGACTTTCGGCAATGCGAATGTTCAAGTACCAGAATAAGTCAGTTATAGGTTGCGCCGACCGGAAGCGACAATTTTTTACAGAGGGTGAGTTATCATGCGGTCCAGGAGGATCATCATGCGGAAACGGCTCACGAGGACGGTGGCAGGATGGCTCGTGGTATTGGCAATGGCTGCTCCGATGGCGGCAGCGAGCGCGCCTGCGGACGTGGCGGCATCCGCCATGCCCAAGGTTGGAGAAATGGCGCCAGACTTTACGCTGAACTATTTTGACGGCAACGATTTAAAGAAGGTTTCGTTGAGCGAATACCGCGGAAAGAAGAATGTGGTGGTGGCATTCTTTATTTTCGCGTTCACCGGTGGTTGAACCAAGCAAATGCAGGCGCTCCAGCATGATTTAAAGAGGCTGGACGCCACAGACACCCAGGTGCTGGGTGTGAGCATGGATAGTGCCTTTGCCAACAAAGCCTTCGCCGACCAGATTGGCGTCACGTTTCCCCTGCTGAGCGACCGGGATGGTGAAATTACCCACAAATACGGAATTTACCTCGATAAATACAAAGCCGCGCGCCGGGTGAACTTTCTGATTGGGAAGGATGGGAAGATCCTGGAAGAGCAAATCGATAATGACGCCATCGATCCCACGAAAATTGTGGACACTTGCGAGAGGCCAAAGCTGAAGAACTGACAAGACCGTTCACGCGGCGGGCAGATCGAAGGAAAACACTGAACCTCGGCCGAGCTGACTGGTGACGCTGACTGATCCGTTGTGGGCTTCGACCAGAGCTTTGGCAATTGCCAGGCCCATGCCGGTGCCTTGCGCGCTATAGCGCTGGTCGCGGCCGCGGTAAAACTTGTCGAAGACCAGCGACTGCTCGAAGTCGTCGATCCCGTATCCCTGATCGGCTACGCTGGTGATGACGCGCTCTCCCTTCTGCTCGGCGGTAATCGTGATGGGGGAATTGGGCGGAGAATATTTGGCAGCATTCTCCAGCAACTGCTTCAGTACTTCCGCAATGCGTTCGGAATCCACACGAATCTTGGGTAGCGATGCGGACACTCTCAGCTCCAGGGGATGATCAGCGAGAACCGTTCTGGATTGTTCCACTGCCAGCTCGATCACGGTGGCGATATCCACGAGAGCCATGTGGAGTTCGACCTTATGGGCATCGAGCTGCGCCATCTCTGTGGCTTCGCCAACCAGTCGGTCGAGGCGATCGGTTTCTTCGTTGATGACAGTCAGCAACTCGCGACGTTCGGTCTCGCCGAGGTTGTAGTCCGAGAGCAAACCGGTCACGGCTGCCTTGATCCCGGTCAGCGGAGTGCGCAATTCATGCGTCACAGAATCGAGCAAAACGGCGCGAAGATTTTCGCTCTGGTGAGCGGCCTCGGTCTGCGAGAGCTTCTCTATGGCTCCGGCGCGTTCGACAGCAATCGCGATCATGCTGCCCAAAGCTTCGAGAGTCGCACGGGAAAGAGTTGCGCCAGCGATGCCTACAGCGCCAGTCGTCCGAGTGCCCAAGTGTAGAGGAGAAAGAGAAATCCCACGCTGCGCATCGATGACCGGCTCGCCCCGCGAACTCACCATTTGCAGGTCCTGCAGGGCAAGCCATGTAGCTTTTGGATCGGTGCGATAGACCTGCTGAGAACTGAGCAGGTAAACGGCGGCAGCCTTGCCTCCGAATCCCTCGCACACATAGAGCGGAATTGCATTCAACAGTTCAGCGACGTTGTCGGTGGCGAGCAAGCGCTGGCTGAAACTGTAGAGCCGTTCGACATCACGGCGGCGTTGGACGGCGTCGGCGGTTTGGCGGCGGGCACGATCCGCGAGTTCGCTGGCGATGCCCGCCGTAACCAGAAAGGCAAACAGCGCTACCCAGTTCTGCGGGTCCGCCACGGTAAAGGTTCCGACGGGCGGGAGAAAATAATAATTGAAAGCGAGCGTGGCCAGTACGGCGAGAAAGACGGAAAACCGAAATCCCCAGTAGGCCGCGACCAACAGCACTGTTAAGAGGAAGGTCAACGCCACCGTGGTGGGATTCACGTGGATCACTCGCCGGTAGACTTGCGCCACAAGTTCGGCGGCCACGATGCAGGCGGCGTAGCGGATCAGATGTTGTGGCCGGACTTTCACGGCAGCGATTGTAACTTGATTGAAAGGCTTTCACCACGGATGCGGAGACATCCTCTTTATTTCACTTTCTGATTTTTCTCAGCGGCTCCCTTCTTCTATAGCAAACGATTCGACAATTCCCGCCTCAGCGTTGAGAATAACGGCGATGCCCAAGAGTCCCGATCAATGGTTGGCGGAAGTGGACACGGCGCAGCGGCCCGCGGTGTTCAAATTGTTTCTGGGCTACGCCCCAGGCGTAGGAAAGACCTACGCCATGTTAAGTGAAGGTGTAAGGCGCGCCAGCCGTGGTGAGGAAGTGGTGATCGGCGTAGTCGAAACCCACGGCCGCAAGCCGATCATGGAATTGTCCTCGCGCCTTGAAACAGTTCCGCGCCGCAAGCTGGAATATAAATCGACCATCTTCGAAGAAATGGACGTCGATGCGATCCTCGCCCGCAAGCCGCATGTCGTTCTCGTCGACGAGTTGGCGCACACCAATATTGAAGGCAGCAAACACGCCAAGCGTTATGAAGATGTGTTCGAACTGCTGGATGCCGGGATCGACGTTGTCTCCACCTTAAACGTTCAGCACATTGAAAGTCTGGCGCCGACCATTCGGCAACTGACTGGTGTACAGGTGCGGGAGACGGTGCCGGATTGGGTGATCCGGCGCGCGGGTGAAATTGTGATGGCGGATCTTACGCCACAAGCATTGCAGACCCGCATGAAGAGGGGAGATATTTATCCGCTGGAGCGAGTCGAGCGCGCGCTGGCGAATTTCTTTCGAAACACGAACCTGGTTGCCTTGCGTGAACTGGCGCTGCGGCAAGTGACGCAGGCAGTGGACCGCACCCTCTCCGAATTGAAGACCGAGGATGGCCAACTGCTGCAAGTGCGGGAGCGTATCGCGGTCTGCATCAGCTCGAATCCGGCGGCGCAGTATTTAATTGCTCGTGGGGCGCGAATGGCGCAGGCGATGGATGGAGATTTCTTTGTGCTTTACGTGGATACCGGTGCGGACGAGAGCGACGAGAACCAGAGGACGCTGGCCGACAATATTCGCTTCGCGGAAAGCGTGGGCGCGAAAGTGGTGAAGGCCGAGGGCAAGGTGGTGGCAGAAAAAGTTGCGGAGTTCGTCCGCGAGCATCACATTACGCAGGTAGTTTTCGGTAGATCAGCGACGAAGGGTTGGAAGCGATATTTCTACCTTTCCACGATTCACAAATTTCTGCGAGATACGCCCGCAGTGGACGTGCACATTGTGACCCAGGAAATGCGATGAGCGGCGATGAACGAGCATAAGAGAATCCTGGTGGTGGATGACGAACCCCAAATCACCCGGGTGCTGCGCACTACGCTCTCGGCGCAGGGGTATGACATTCGCGTGGCCAACGATGGCGAAATGGCTCTCGAGTTAATGAAGAATTGGACGCCGCACGTAGTGGTGACCGACCTGGCAATGCCAAATCTCGATGGCGTCGGACTGTGCCGCCAGCTTCGGTTGACGTCGCAGGTGCCCATCATTGTGCTGTCAGTGCGCGGGCAGGATCGTGCAAAAGTGGAGGCGCTGGACGCAGGCGCTGACGATTATGTGACCAAGCCTTTCAGCATGAATGAACTGCAGGCGCGAATTCGCGCGCAATTGCGGCGCACTCCGACGGTCGACGAAGAGTCCAGTGCGATCACGGCTGGGGATTTTTCCATCGACCTCTCCGCCCGCTCCGTGAAAGTTGCCGGAAATGAAGTTCATCTCACGCCGAAAGAATTCGACTTGCTGGTCTATCTGGCGCGCCGTCCCGGCAAAGTGGTCACACACCGGACCCTGCTGGCCGCCATTTGGGGCCCGAACAGCACCGAGCAGCCGGAATACTTGCGGGTCTTTGTGGGGCAACTCCGCAAGAAAATTGAGGCTGACCCCTCCTCTCCTAAATATCTCGTGACGGAACCCTGGGTCGGGTATCGCTTCGAGCCGGGCTCGTAACACGTCCTCGCGGCTTTCAATCTCCGCGTCTTTACGAACATTTTACGAAGTCCTTATCCGAATTTTCTGCCGCCCCGTGTCCAATGGTTGTGGAGCTGATGTGCAGCCCACGCGATGGTTCGAGATAAGGAGAGATTCCATGTGGATTAACGAAGTGGCGCCGGAACGGTTGGCACAGCTTTTCCATCACTATCACCAGGCACTGACTCCAGAACCTTCCGGCAAAGGCGGCGAAGGGCGTGCGGAGTGGAAGGAAGTTCCACAACAAGAGAAGAACCGCATGGTAGCGGCAGCACGCCTGGCGCTGCTCGAACTGGAATCGATGACCAATGAAAGAGCAAAGTCGCGCCAATATTTTTCCCAGCCGGGCGAAGCCGAATGGGGATGCTAGTCGCAGCGACGGTAAGCCGTCGCCCAACCTAAGATCGGCCTGTCTTGGCCGAAAGTAACCACTTACGCGCCTGTTACCAACGGAACTAAGCAGCCCTATCGGGTTTACATAGACTGGATACGATTACAGAAGGACTTTCGTATCCAGTTGAGGAAAGACTCTATGAAACCCTGTAAGCAGTGGCGGAACTGGGCGGTGATCGTCGCGGGCCTGGCATTCATAATTCAGGCTCCGCTCACACTAAGAGCGCAGGTCGCGCAAGATTCACCAGCGCCGCAGATGCGCAGGCATCGCCTGACCAGGATCCTCCGAGCCGCGTCGCGAGACTGAATTTCATTGACGGGGCCGTTTCATTTCAGCCCGACGGCGAGAACGACTGGGTTGACGCTGAGATCAACCGTCCCTTGGTGACCGGCGACAATCTTTGGGCAGATGAAAATTCGCGTGCCGAAGTTCACATTGGATCGACGGCGCTGCGCCTTGGCCCAAAGACTGGAATCACACTGCTCGACCTTAGCGACCGGGCTGCGCAGATTCGGCTGGCGCAAGGATCGCTGATCGTCAAAGTGCGGCACGTGGATGACGAAGACTCGTACGAAGTCGACACTCCCAATGTTGCATTCGTTGTTACGCAGCCCGGAGACTATCGCATCGACGTCGACCCGGACGGAGGATGCACCGACGTCACGGTCTGGCGCAGGCGCGGTGAGGTTACGGGCGGTGGATCTTCTTATACAGTTGTGGCCGATCAGCATGCATCATTTACCGGTACCGATCAGTTGAGCTACGACCTTGGTCAAATTCCAGCGCAGGATGGGCTTGGCACTTGGGCGTTTAATCGCGACCAGGCGGAAGAAGGTTCCGATTCCGTGAATTATGTTTCGCGCGAGATGACCGGCTACGAAGATCTCGATCAGTACGGCGATTGGAGCTACGTGGCTGGCTACGGAACTTGCTGGCGTCCGAGGGCGCTGGTGGCGGGATGGACGCCCTATCGTTTTGGACACTGGGTTTGGGTTGGGCCGTGGGGCTGGACCTGGGTAGAGAACGAGCCTTGGGGATTTGCGCCATTCCACTACGGTCGCTGGGCCAATGCAGGGACGGGGTGGCTATGGGTTCCGGGGCCGAGCGTAGTGCGCCCGATTTATGCGCCTGCGCTGGTGGCATGGGTTGGCGGTGGGCCGAGATTTAACTTCGCGTTTTCGTTCGGAGCCGGAGTAGGCTGGTTCCCGCTCGCTCCCGGAGAAGTATTTATCCCAGGCTACCGGGTGAGCCGCGTTTACGTGAACCGGGTGAACGTTACGAATACCAACGTGACTGTCACGCGTGTCTCGAACGTTTACAACACGGCTTTGATCAACCGGACCACGAACGTGAACAACATCACTTATGCGAACCGCAATGTGAGTGGTGGCGTGACGGTCGTTTCACGCGAGACGTGTGTGAATGCGCGCCCGGTGGCTGGGAATGTGGTATCGGTTCCAGCGAGAGAACTTGCAGCTGCGCCGGTATCGCATACGGTTGCGGTTGAACCGGCACACAGCAGCATGATTGGTGCGGGCAGGCAGGTGGCGACCCGTCCGCCGGCGGCGGTAACCAGCCGTCCAGTCGTCGCGCTAAGGCCGCCGGCCGCCATGCCGGGCTCGTTGGAGCAGAGGCAGACGCAAGCTGGCGGACATTTAAACCAGCAAGCGACGCCTCAGTCGCTGGTCCGGCAGGAAGCGCCGGGCCGACCGGTGCCGAATCCCGGTGCGCGGCAGTCACTAGCGCAAGACTCTGCTGGATTCCGATCGTTCGAACCGACGAATGCGGGAAACAGTCAGACGAAAACAGCGCCTCGAGTGTGGGAAGAGCAGGGAACTCCCGAGCCCGAAAGAAATGCAAACGAGCAGCCCGGAACTCGCGGCGCTCAGTCTTCACAGCGGCAACCTGTGCAGCAGTGGTCTCATCCACTGGCGAAGCCGGTCGCTCCGGTGCAGCAGAAAAACCAGCAGCAGCAACGCGAAGAAGAGCAGAAGTTCAGCAGCTGGCATCAGCAAAAAGATGCTTCGACGACTCAGCGGCAGCAAAGTTCGCATTCTGCCGCAGAGAGTCATACGAGTTCCGCGCCTAAGAAGTGACGTGGTGCCGGTTGCCGTGCGACCAACTGCGGCGATAAGTTTGGATGCAGTGTAATCATCCAAACAGCCAAGAATCGTAGCGAGAACAATCGCGCCGGGAGGCCGTGAAACACCACGCTCCCGGCGCAATTCTTTTCTCGTTGTTATCATGATCTTTTTCCCATGAGCGAACACAAGCGGCCGGTTTTAAACTGGATGGATGTTCTCTGGCTCCTGTTTCTAGCCGGCCTGGCCGCGCTGCCGCCGGTGGCGGAGATTCACAAACAACTCACCCTGTTGGCGATCGGCGTTGTGCAGTTCAGCGAAGGCTGGCTGTTGGCGCGGGCTCCGCGGCGCGGCGCGGCTTATATCGTTCTGCTTAAGATTGCCCTCGCGACGCTGCTCATCGATCACACCGGCGAAGTTGGAATCAACAGCAGCTACTATCCGATTTTTTATGTCCCCATCGTCACCGCTGCCGAATATTTCAGTCCCTGGGGCACGTTGCTGTGGACGGCTCTGGCGTCCGCCGCTTACTGCTCATACCTTTATCCGGCGCTGCAAGAATATGAAATCACGACGGAGAGTTATGGCCTGCTCGCGATCCGTATTCTTTTCTTCTTTCTGGCCGCGATGGTGGTGAACCGCTTCGTCGTCGCGAATCGACGCCAGATTAAACGCTATCAGGAACTGGCGGAGACCTTGGCGGAGACGAACAAACGGTTGGAGAAGGCGCAGGCAGAGGCTCAGCGCTCCGAGCGACTGGCGGCTCTCGGGCAAATGTCCGCTGGGCTGGCGCATGAGATCCGCAATCCGCTGGGAGTGATAAAGGGGTCGGCGGAAATGCTTCACCAGAAACTCGGGGAATCGAATCCGCTGGCAAGCGAACTTGCGGGTTACATTTCGAGTGAGACGAACCGCCTAAGCGCGCTGGTGACGCGGTTTCTCGATTTTGCGCGGCCCTTGCATGCGGAATTATCCCTGCAGCAAATTACAGTGGTACTGGAGCGGGCCCTGAATGACGTTTCCCTAGCGGAGAAAAATGCTCGCGTGCGGGTGGAACGTCAGTATCAAGAGAATTTGCCTTTCATTCCACTAGACGAGAGCCTATGTGAGCAGGCGTTTGTGAATCTGATTCAGAATGCTTACGATGCCATGGGCACGAGAGGCGGAACTTTGTGCGTCACTGCGGAGAGGGCAAACTCCGCAGAACTGGACGGTGTGGAAGTTCGCATCGAAGATACAGGGCCGGGAATTCCGGCCGAACTGCGGGAGCAGATTTTCAATCCCTTCGTAACCACCAAAAAAACGGGAGTTGGGCTTGGCCTCTCAATCGTCTCCAGAATTGTTGATGGCCATCATGGGACAATTCGGGTTGAGAGTGCAAAGGGTCCGACTGGAGGAACGAGTTTCGTAATATTTTTTCCAGCCAAAGAAGAAGCCATTGCCCAAACCGCATCTTAGAGGTAGATATTGCGGAGCTAGTATTTAGTTTCTATAGAAAAGAAGAAGCATCAGCTGTGCCAAGCAGAATGCCAACAATTCTAATCGTCGAAGACGAGGCCAAGATGCGCCGCCTGCTCGAGTTGAATCTCGGGGAGGATGGCTTCACTACGCTTTCTGCAGGAGAAGCAGAAGCCGGATTGAAACTTCTGCGCGAGAACTCCGTCGACCTCGTCGTGACCGATCTCAAGCTGCCGGGCATGAACGGCCTCGAATTCCTGCAGGCCATCAAACGGCAAAATGCGGCATTACCAGTGGTGGTGATGACAGCCTTTGGCACCGTCGAGACCGCGGTCGAAGCCATGAAGGCGGGCGCCAGCGATTATGTGCTGAAGCCGTTTTCGTTGAACGAAATGCGCATGGTGATCCGCAAAGAGCTAAACGTTCGCGATCTGCGGGAAGAGAACCGGACTTTGCGTGAGGCACTGGGCAAGCGCTATGCGCATCCCAACATGGTTGCGCGCAGCGCGAAGATGCAGGAGGTGATGGCGACGGTTGAGCGCGTCGCGCCGACGAATTCGACAGTCCTGCTGGGCGGCGAAAGTGGCGTTGGCAAGGACCTCATCGCGCGCGCGATTCACGAGAAATCGCGGCGGTCCGCCGGGCCTTTCATCAAGATCAACAGCAGTGCAATCCCCGAGAATCTTCTAGAGAGTGAATTGTTTGGCTACGAAAAGGGCGCGTTCACTGGAGCCGCTGCAAGCAAGCCCGGCAAGTTTGAGTTGGCAGATAAAGGAACCTTATTTCTTGACGAGATCGGCGACGTTCCGCCGGCGATCCAGGTGAAGTTGCTGCGGGTGCTGCAGGAGCGCGAGTTCGAGCGGCTGGGTGGCACGCGAACCATCAAGGTAGACGTGCGGTTGATCGCGGCCACCAACCGCGATCTGCGCGAAGCGCTCGAGCAGGGAACCTTCCGCGAGGATCTTTACTATCGACTGAATGTCGTCCCTATCGATATTGCGCCCCTGCGCGAGCGCAAGGAGGATATTCCGGACCTGGTGAATCTTTTTATCGCACGCTTTGCTGGCGATTCCGGCAAGCCGGTGAAAAGTATTTCGCCCGAAGCGGTGCGGATTCTGGTGAACCATCACTGGCCGGGAAATGTGCGCGAGTTGCAGAACATCATCGAGCGAGCCTGCGCGCTGGCGAAGGGAACCGTGCTTGAGGCAGCGGATATTCATTTGGATCTGCGCGCCGCCAAGGC
>Ga0307478_10000605_pt1 | contig 35628 bp, 19 predicted proteins | sample atmos_gasesECM4C_2_FD_203713 | JGI IMG/M metagenome (GOLD analysis project Ga0307478, IMG submission 203713) | Hardwood forest soil microbial communities from Morgan-Monroe State Forest, Indiana, United States - atmos_gasesECM4C_05 | ecosystem: Environmental > Terrestrial > Soil > Temperate...
AGAAAATTGGCGCTCAAGGCTACTGTATGGGCGGCCCGCTGGTCATGAAGACGGCTGCGGCAGTGCCCGCTCGGGTCGGCGCAGGCGCTTCCTTCCATGGCGGCGGTGTTGTCACAGACAAACCGGACAGCCCACACCTGCTCGCCCCGAAAATCAAGGCACGGATGTATTTTGGCATTGCCTCGAACGACGACCAGCGCCAACAGGACCAAAAAGACAAGTTGAGAGAGGCGTTCGCCGCAGCGAAGGTTCCGACGGAAATTGAGGTTTATCCTGCAAAGCACGGCTGGTGCATTGCGGATATGCCCCGCGACAACAGCGGACCGATTTACAGCAAGCCCGACGCCGAACGTGCGTGGAGCAAACTGGTCGCTCTATACAAGGTGGCGCTCGCCTAGTTGCGACGACCGTTCACACTAATAGCGCTGGAGGCAGGTCGTTGCTGATGTAGCCCCTGCCCTCGCACTTCTCGCAATGGCCAGTCCCTCGACACAGTACGCAAGGTGCCGTCAAGACTCTTTCTCATCCGGCAGATTGACGAATGGCATCTCTGATGAGACGAGCCCGCGAATCTTCTCAAATACCTGTCGCCCCGATGCCGGAACGAAGCCATCGCGGACGCGGGCGACGTAAACCAAATCATCGTCGCGGTAGAAACCCACGATCAACGAATCGAACCCCTGAGGCCCCGGAATGCACCCGCCGATTACAAACTCTTGTCCACGGTTCACTCGATATTTGGCCTGGTAGAGACTGTCTCTGCGCTTGGCTACCACCTTCAAGCTTTTGTTCCCCTACTGCTAAAAGCATCTCGTTTGCGGACACCTCGAACTGCTCCGATATGCGTATCCGGGCGTTTGGTTTTACAAGTTCTCGCAACAATTCACGACGCTGGCTCAGCGGCAAAGCGGTCAGGTCTCGCTCTTTGCAAACGAGCAGGTCAAAAGTGAAATAGTGGATCCGCGAAGATTCCTTGCGGAACTGTTGAATCAGATGAGCGACTAGATGCGGATATTGGGAGTTGAATGACTTCTTCCGCCGGGAATACAACCTGACTTTGCTATCGGCTTTGACCGCCAAAGCCCGGTACCCATCAAACTTGATTTCAAACGCCCATTCCTGGCCGTCAGGGAGGGTTGTGACGGGCAGGCATTCCATCGGTTCGATGAAACAGGCTTTTCTCTTGGGAAGGTCGGTAAAGCGAGAAGAACGTTACCGCATCAGTGAACTTTACCTCGCCTAGCAGACCACACCAATTAAGCTTTACCCGCTCGCTCCCGCCTCACCTTAGCCCACCGCAATTTCTGAGCCTTTGCAATTTTATTGCGAGCAGCAACGGAAAGCGTCCGCTTATGTCCGCGTCCATTCGTGGTCACCGAATTTGTTCCAGATAGTTCCTTCAGGACAGTGATCGCCCTGTCCAACTTTGCAAGGTCGCTGTGCACCTTGGCTCGTTCAACCTTCAGCGCTTTCAGCGTCTCTCCTAGTTCAATGCTGGCCATTTAGTCTCCCTTAATCATGAGTGATGATGCCCGGAGAGGTTACCACGGACTGACGGCACGACGCCAAACTACTGCCGAGTTTTGTAGGTGGCCACAGGGGTTATCGGAATGGCCTAGATTGAGAGGCAGCGCCGGTGCGGACTCGAACAGCAGACCTCTACCGTGTCAATTTGCTGGGCGGACTGGGAATGGACGAGGTGGAGTGAATACAAGTTCGCAGTTGCGATTTGTGATATTTGTTCTGCAACCTGAAGGAGGCGTGTTGCGCTGTCCTTAGCCGCCTGTTCCTTAGCCGCCTTGACACCACAAGCTTACAGGCATATGCTTCCGCGCAAATCACGGAGTCGAAAAAAGAGGAATCCCCGCGAAGCTTGCTTGGTTATTGCTTCTGGGCGCTGTGCCTTCGCGAGACGTCATTCGACTTTTGAGTTCGTAATTGGAATTTAGTTAGGAGGACGCGGATGAAGACAGGACTTGTATCCGTTCGAGTGCTTGCCGTTTTGGTTGTTGCGTCCATTCTGGCTTTGCTGGCAGGGTACACGGAGGCCGAGACTTTGGTCGAATCTAGCTCCGAGACTCGATTTCAACTGGATCTCCACGTGCCAGAGGCCGCACTTGCCGCGTATCTGCCTATGGGGTGGATGCCGAACGTGGCGACGCAAGGCCCTGCGAAGGACGCAAATCTGCGAGCTGTTTTCATCGACCGCGTCACAATCAACGGACCCGACGGAAAGCCGCTCGGGAAGACGGGATCGAACCGCTTGGTGTACCTTGTCGCTCCTGTAAAGGATTCGACAGGCGCCAATGTGCAGCTTGTGATTGGCGGCTTGACCGAAGATCCTACGGACGCACCGGGACTCTTTGAAGTCTATCTGCCGGCGACGACTCATACCATGCAGCGCTCGACCTCTAGCGGCGCTGGCACGATCCTTGATTCGCAGGACTGGGTTTTTGCAGGCCAAAATGGCGAGCACCTCGAATTACATATCAAGTACGAACGAGGCGTAGGAAACAGAGGCAACTCCGCTGACGTTAAGTTCTACTCGGCCAAAAATCCGACGTTCTATCAGATCTCCCGGCAGGAGCAGGTCTTGGACATTCTGCGGAACGTGACAACAAATCCGCCCGACAGGGTTAAGGAATTCTCCTTCAAGGCATCGGGTGGGAGCTATGCGAAGCTGTTCGACGGCACGGAGAAGGTGCTAAGCTGGGACAACATCCTTTGGATTAATCGCTCTGTCCTACTGCCATAGATCCACCTCTTGCCGCCGCGCCTCTTGGCCCAGGTTAGCCCCACGGTTTGTCGACTACTTCTCGACAGCCACACGATACCGGCCCGACCTTAGATCACCTCTATTCTCGCGCGACCAAACGTCCAATAAGCGCGAAAAGTCCGCCTTGACCGCTAGCCGGACTCGGGCAATTCGCGTTAGGACTACCAGGAAGAGTTTTACCGATCGGGCAGGCTTGAGCGAACCCAATCCATGGCGTGTTGTCTGGGCTCATGGCCGCGCCAAAGTAATCGAGCGTCAGGCCTGGGTAGCAGCCGCGAGTGAAACCGGGCCCAGCAGTGAAATTCTCGTCCCACCTCGTCACGCCGGTATACATCGGTGAGCAACCGTACCACGTGGGTTCGGAGGGCGCGTTCATTGCGGCACTCCAGAACAATGGCTGCGCATCAAGGGCATTCCAGCTCTCGGTTACATACGTGTCCCATAGCTCATTTTCGGAACCAGGACAGCTCGGTGTGGGAACCGGTGCTCTTGCTTGCGGAGCGGCTGCGGGAGTCGCAGCTCGATTACGAGGGCCTGGAGTGATCGGGAAGCAATTTGCCGGGAAGGGTATGGTCGCATTCTTGCTTCCGTAATAGGCGACAGCAACCTGGCCGCTTGCTCCAGCTACTAACTGCGCCAGCGCTGCCTCATTGATGCCCGGTGCGCCGATCATCAATGGTGTGCCCCAGTGCATGCCATGGTCGCGAGAAGTCGCCAAGTAAGGCATGCGGTCGGAAGTCACAATCCAAGCCGCGTAGAGGTTGTCCTGCGCATCGATGCCAAGAGAAAGATTTCCTACGCCAAATAGATCAGTGTTGCCCACTTCGACCGTTTGCCAGCTGCCGCCCTCGTCGTGGCTAATGGCCACATATGGCCGATTACAAGGTGTATACGGCACGTAAACGGTCCCATCCTTGTCGACCACTCCCTGCATCCCGAATGCTGAGCAGTCGTGAGCTGGCCCTTGAATGGAGGCTACCTCGCGAGGATAAGGTACGTCGAGCTCCGGCCCCCACGTCATGCCGCCATCGAGCGATTTCTGGCATTTGTAAGGATAATGGCCAACGCAGGCGTAGACGACGTTTGGATAGCCGTGGAGTTGGTTCTTCAGGTTTGCTGTCGCCGGCCCTCCGAAGATCTGCCGATGGTCAAAGTTTAATACGCGACCGCCTGGATACCAGGTCCTCCCGTCATCATCGCTAATCTCCAGGCGTCCCGCTCCCGCGATCCAAAAGGCGCGCCCAGTGGTTCGGTCAACCCACATATTGTTATCGTTGGCGGAGCTGTTGGGCGCGTCCCAGCTCGCGCTCCTGTCGGCGGAGCGAATTATCCCACCCGATGGGCCGCTTATTTGAGGGTCCCAAGCTGGCCTGAACAGGATGTTTCCCGAATTAGTAACGGCAATGCTTACTTCACCTGTACGATAACCGGGCTTCGAAATGCAGGGGACTGGCGCAGTCTTGTTGCCAGGATCGGCTTTGGCTCCGCCGGCATGGTGGGAGATTGCCGGACGGTCTGTCGCGCATCCAGGGCCCAAATCGCCCATCGGCTGTTGTTGAGGTGCCGGTCCACCCGCTAAACCGATGGGTGTCAGACTTACTGAAGCGCCGGACAATGCGACAACAAGCCAAGAGACCAACCATCTCTTCCCACTCTTCCCAGGCCGGATTCCCATTCCGTCAGAACGCGAAGAAGTCCTGGACCTCGACATATAGCCTCCTTGTCGACACAACCGCTTATCAGGTCGTTCAAAGAAAATTCAAGTCAGATTGCTTCTGCCCACTCGGTCCAAATCTAGTCCGATCCTCAGGAAAACTGTAAGCTATCGCACGCGCTAGCCGGCCCGTAGATTCGAGCCTCCGCCATCACAAGGCTGGCGGGAAATGGTGGCGAACACTCAAAGACCTTACCTCTTTGCAGCCGTTTCGTTTCTCCGTGGCGCCAAGTGTCCTACTAGGCCGAAGAGCCCACCATCGCCTGTACCCGGGCAGTTCGGGTTGCCGGAAGCGCGTCGGCCATAGGGGCACTCTTGAGCGAATCCAACCCACACGGTCCCGTCCGACGCCATTGTCGCACCGTAGTAGTCAAGAACGAGTCCGGGGTAGCAGCCACGATAGTAGCCGGGGCCAGCGACTCCTTCGCCCTTATCGCCGAGGTGTCTGATTACACCGATTTCTGAAGGGGAGCAGCCGTACCATGTCGGCTGGGCCGGGTCGTTGAGAGTGGTACTCCAAAACAACGGCTCCTCATCGAGAGCATTCCAAGTCTCGGTCACATAGGTGTTCCATGTTTCATCCTCATAGCCTGGGCAGTTCAAAGTTGGGAACCGTTGGCGAGGAGGATTTTGCGGCTCGTAGGCAAAGCAGGTCACTGGGAATGGCACGGTTGCGTTCTTGCTCGCGTAGTAGCTCACGGCAACATGACCTCTACCGCCAGAAACCAAATAAGGTATCGCCGTCTCGTTTACACCCGGTGCGCCGATCATCATCGGTGTGCCCCAGTGCAATCCATGATCGCGCGAGATTGCCAAGTACAGTAACCGGTCAGAAGCGCCTACCCACGCCGCGTAGAGATTTTGCTGCTCGTCGATACCCAGCGAAGGATATCCGTAACCAATCGTGTCGGTCTTTGCCACCGCCACCAGTTGCCAGGTGCCGCCCTCGTCGTGGGTGATAGCAACGTACGGGCGGTTGCAAGGATTATACGGAACGATAACAGTTCCATCCTTATCGACCACGCCCTGAAGGCCAAAGGCGGAGCAATCCTGCGCAGATCCTTGGAGTGCCTCCAATCCAGGAGGGTAAGGGATGTCTAGCTCTGGTCCCCAAGTCATTCCTCCATCCTGCGACTTCTCACACTTCAGGCCCTTATGCCCCATGCAGGCATAAACCACGTTCGGATACCCTTTTAAGAAATTCTTCATGCTCGTTGTCGGCGGCCCGCCGAAAACTTGGACGTGATCAGCGGCAATATGGGACTGGCCGCCGGCGTTCCATGTCTTGCCGTCGTCATCGCTGATCATTAGCAGCGGAGATCTTGGAGTTTTGAGATTGCCGCTGCCGGAGGTCATCCAGAACACCCGCCCGGTCTTCCGGTCAACCCACATGTTCGTGTCGTTCGCTGCAACCAGAGGGGTTTCCCAATTAGCACCCTGGTCGTCAGAACGAATGGCTCCGCTCGTCGGGCCAACCGCGTCTGTTTCCCAAGCAGGGCGCAGCAGAACTGTACCAGCGTTGGTGACCACGATACTTTCTTCCCCAACGCGGTAGCCGGTCCTTACAACACACGGGATCGGAGGGGTGGCTTCTTTACCGGTAGGCGAGGTCACAGTGACGCCTCCGACGTGGTGGGCGATCACTGGACGGTCGGGCTCGCATCCCGCACTCAAATCACTTCCTTGGCGTTGTTGCGGCGGGGGTGACGCGGATAAACGGACGGGCACCACACTGATTAACGCGCCAGCGAGTACAATCAATCCACAACAGGCTAACCACCTTCTCGTTTTCCTCATCCCATTTTCGTCCGAGCGCAAAGAAGCGCCGTAGCACGACATGATTGTCCTCCCTGCCAGCAAAAGCCAGCATCGCTATCATCGCGTCTGCGTCTTTGTTCAGATAGACAGCAGGGGCGAGCAAATCGGTTCTTTCGGCTTGGCCTCGCTAAGTCCTTGCCACTCTGGCACGACCATAGGTGAGGCGTCGTTTTATGTCAAGCTGATCCGCGAAGGGATTGGAGCCCGACACGCCCAACGCCCGAACTCTCGCCCCCAGTCGCCCCCCTTGACAAAGCAGCGAGGCAGAACTAGGCTACGCGCAACTTTCTGCAACATGGGGAGCTACCATGCAACGCATTCTACATCTAGCCGAAATCCGTACTTTCAGTAGGACCCTCGCACGGCGAATTGGCCTGATTCTTCTTCGGGGAGTGCCGATCATGGCGATAGCGGCAGCGACTTTGATTCTGTCGCCGGCGCTTAATCGAAGCGTTCTAGTCCAGGCCCGTGCAATTGGTACGCACTGGGTTGGTACCTGGAGCACCCCTCCTCAAGCGCAAGTTTCGGGGCGGCCGAATTCTGCTTCTTTCAACAACCAGACACTGCGGATGATTGTTCGCGCAAGCATTGGTGGCCATCAAGTTCGTGTGCGGCTCTCGAATACTTTTGGCGCTCAGCCTCTGACAGTCGGAGGAGTGCATATCGCGCTTCGGAGTAAGGAAGCGAACATCGTGCCGGGTTCAGATCGACCAGTCACTTTCGGCGGCTCCAAGTCCACCACGATCTGGACAGGTGCGATGGCAGTAAGCGATCCGGTCGACCTTGACGTTCCTGCGCTGTCAGATCTAGCCGTGAGCATTTATCTGCCCGGCGAGGTTCCGGATGCCTTCCCTGTCACATATCACGGTAGCGCGAGGGCGACCAACTACGTCTCCACAGCGGGAGATTTTACAGCGTCCAGCGAGTTGCCGATCGGGAGTACAAAACAATCATGGTATTTTGTGACTTGTGTTGAAGTAATGGCCCCGGCTCAGGTCGGCGCCGTGGTCGCATTTGGTGACTCCATTACCGACGCCAACATTTCGACGCCGGACACAAATTCTCGCTGGCCAAATGAACTTGCGATCCGTCTCAACGCAGCCCACCACGAGATGGGAGTGCTCAACCAAGGTACGGGTGGCGACCGCATCCTACATGACGGGGTGGGTGGTTCGAATGACAGTGGATTGCATCGTTTCGACCGCGACGTTCTGGCACAGCCCGGAGTGACGGACGTGATCGTGATCCTGGGGATCAATGACATTAGGAACCGAAATCCTGCGGAAGCTGTCACCGCGGACGAGATGATTGCTGGCTATAAGCAAATGGTTCTGCGTGCGCATGCACGAGGGATTAAAATCTTCGGAGGCACCTTGCTGCCGTTCGAGAATGAAACTTTTGTCGTGGGTGCTTATACGCCGGAGGGCGAGGTTAAGCGCGAGGCTGTCAACAATTGGATTCGCACGAGCGGCGCCTTTGATGGAGTCGTTGACTTTGAAAAAGCCCTACGCGATCCGGATCATCCTACAAGTCTGCTAGCGAAGTACGATTGCGGGGATCACCTGCACCCCAGCGATCTCGGCTACAAAATGATGGGAGATGCCGTTGACCTAGCGCTGCTCAAGTAGCGAGAGGTCCCCGGCAAGCGTTTACGGTGAGCCTTTGCGGGGCCGGACAAGTCCGGCCCCGGAACTTTCGAAGCTGCATACGACGGAGGTTCTTGTTTCTATTTTTGGCTTACGTGATCGCCTCGAGAAACGAGTCGCCCCAAAAGCCCATATAGCTGACCTGCATCGTTCGTTTCGCCTGGGCAATTGGTGTTAGCGCCCGGCCGACCGACGGGACACTCCTGAGCGTACCCTACATATACAGTGCCGTCGGGTGCCATTGCAGCGCCAAAGTAGTCAAGTGGGAAACGTGGCGGATTGCACCCGCCGAAATGTCCGGGGCCATCCGTGAAGTTCTCGTCCCATCGAATCACGCCCGTTTCAGATGGCGTGCAGCCGTACCATGTCGGGTTGGTAGGATTGTTTAACGTGGCACTCCAGAACAACGGCTGCGCGTCGAGTGCGTTACGGCTCTCGGTCACCACAGTGTCCCATCTTTCATTTTCGTATCCCGTGCATTTCAACTCGGCACCCTGTGGGCGCGGAGCGGGAGGAGTAGCCGATCGAGGGCCAGGCGTAATCTGAAAGCAGGAGGGCGGGAACGGGTGTGGGGCGTTCTCGCTCGCATAATAAGTTACAGCAATGTGACCTCTTGCTCCCGCAACCAAATTGGGTATCGCTATCTCATTCACCCCGGGCGCCTCCACCTTCAGCGGTGTTCCCCAATGCATACCGTGGTCACGCGAAATCGCTAAGTAGAGCAGCCGGTCGGAAGCCCCTACCCAAGCCGCGTAGAGATTCCCCCCCTCGTCCATCCCGAGAGTGGGATACCCATAGCCGATTTCATCCATGTTGGCCACCGCCACCAGTTGCCAATGACCCCCTTCGTCATGACTGATGGCTACATACGGACGGTTGCACGGGCCGTAGGGCACGTACACTGTTCCGTCCTGGTCCACCACGCCCTGCAGGCCGAAGGCAGAGCAGTCATTCGCGGATCCCTGAATGCCCTCGAGCCCAGAAGGATAAGGGATGTCGAGTTCGGGGCCCCACGTCATTCCTCCGTCCTGTGACTTCTGGCACTTCAAAGGCTTATGGCCCATGCAGGCATACATGACGTTTGGATAGCCCTGCAGCTGGTTTTTCATGCCTTGTGTGGGCGGTCCGCCAAAGACTTGTACATGGTCATATCCCCCGGTTCCACCTGTAGCTGTAGGCCCCGTCAGCGGGCGTCCACCCGGAAACCATGTTCTTCCGTCGTCATCCGAAATGTCGAACAAGGGATGGGCACAACGGCCGCCACAGGACATCCAAAAGACCCGGCCGGTTTGTAAGTCTGCCCACATGTTCGTGTCATTGAAAGGATTGTTTGGCGTGGTCCAGTCGGCACCGGCGTTCGAAGTTCGCAGAACTCCGACCGGCGGCCCCGGCAGTGCAGGCGACCAAGCTGGCCGAAACAGGACCGTTCCTGCCTTCGTGACGACGACACTCACTTCGCCTGTAAGGAGGCCGGTTTTGTTCGTACATGGGATAGGGGCGTCCGCGCCTCTTGGGGCGTCGACTTTGACGCCGTCGGCGTGATGGGCGATCGCAGGCCGGTCCGGTGAGCAATCCGGCCCTAAACCTGTTCCTCCGGTTTGGGGAGCGGGTGCCGCTATGAGTCGCGCGGGAGTCGATCCCGCGAGCACCATCACGATCGTCATGATTGCCGCCGAGATCAGCCAGTTTTTCGTCGATTCTACTTGGCCTGAATTACAGGAAATTCTTGACTGACGCATCGTTCCCCCTTTTGAAGTCGAAGCAATTTCGATACAAGATGCCATTTGCTCGTTCGGATGAGACGCAAGTGAATGGGTCCCGATCGATTTCGATAATGCGCAAGGTAATAATCCCAGTACGGACCTCATGTCAGGGCACGCAATTTCCCGCTGTAAACCACCTTTGCGTCCTTCGTAGTCAGAAAGTCAATCGCACACCAACCTGCGAGGCAAAGGGAATTCCAACCGTTGTGCCCGGCCCGAAGAAATCACCTAACGCGCCAGCTGGCACACGCAATTGGCTAACGCTTGTGACTGGAACCGTCTGAGTGCAGGATGGATTCCGGCAGATCGCAGTCACATTGGATGGATTGTTGACGGGAAGAGCTGCCACATTCGTGACGTAGTTTGCCCCCGGATTATTGCGATTAAACAGGTTAAAGAACTCGATGAACGGTGCCGCTGTCCAGCGGTCGTGAAAGTTAATTGGTCGGGTGACGCGCAGATCAGTTTGGAGGTACGGCGTACCACGGAACTGATCGAGGGTCGTTTTGACACTATTGATGACAGCCCGGTCTGTGCCGAGGGCGTTCGTGAGCGTGAAAGGGCGCGCGCTTTCGGCTTGCGATAGAAATGTTGTCTCAAATCCGGCTGGGAGGTGGATCGTCCCCACAACCACCCCGCGATGCCGCACGTCTTCTCCCGACGGTCCATAATCGCCCAGCCCAAACGGATCCAGCGGGTTGCACACGCCATTTACGTAATCGAAAAGTTCGCCCAACACGCATCCCCATGTCTTCGCGCTAGAAATCGTGTAATTCGCCACTAGGTTCAGGCGCTTCGTTAGGTTTCCTTGCAGTTGTGCTTTGAGCGCTTTGTAGCTGGACCTGTTGTCGCTCTGGAACACGGACAGACTCCCAAACACGGCATTCGGATAAACGTAGTGCCGGTATCCATGCATTCCTGTTTCCAGCGTGAAATCGGTGCTCAAAGACCACTTGGTGTTAAATGCATGCTGCACACCACCGGTCACATGGATAGCGTATGGCGTGCGATAGTTCGGAGCGATGATCGAGGGCGCGACGGTTCCCCCGCCCGAATTCACGTTTGCATCATTCACTGCTTGAAAAGCCGACACCCAGCCGCTCTGAGCAAGATCGTCATAAAACATGCCGAATCCCGCGCGAATTACAGTATTGCCTTCCCGCCCGACCCCATAGACGACACCGAGCCGTGGAGCAAGGGATTTGCGGTAGTCGCCCGGCGCCGTGCTGATGAAAGGTTCCTGTGTCGGACTGAGCGCCAGGAGAAAAGGGTTCTTTGCCTGGCTGCGGCCGGAAGCCTCGAATAATCCAAATGTCGTGTCGTATCGTATCCCGTAATTCAGCGTCAGGCTCCTCGTGATCCGCCAGGAATCCTCCACGAAGAGTCCAAGCCGCTGCACGTTTTGCGAAAAACCCCCATCTCCGCCGGGTGTCGTATTGCATTTGGTTCCGAGTGTCACGAGCAGCGAAGGATTCGCTGAGCACGCAGTCAAGTCAGTTGTGAATTGCTGGGGATTGGCAGCGTAGTCGGTCGGGTTGAGGACGAAGGTCGCCAGCGTTTCCCGATTGGCCGCCAACACTCCGCTCATCACCGGCTCGTGAATGAAGCTGAACCCGAATCGCGGCGCGTGGCTCCCCTTCAAGTTCACCACGTCATATCGCAACTCGTATTTTTCCTGGTTCCGCACTACAGGAAATGCTGTGATCGCCGTGACGAATTGGTTGTCGCCGAATGTTTCCAAACCTGAGGTCGTGGCTGAGGTCGAAGTGAAAGGAAACGCTAGCGCAAATCCAAGGTTCGAGTTTCGCTCCTGCGTTAGGTGAAGACCGCTGCCGCCGAAAACGAGCGAGCCGGTCCAAGCCGGATTAAATGTGAAATTATTGCTCAGGGCAAAACTAAGATAGTTGTTGTGTGTAGTCGCACCCGTTGATGACAGACTTCCCTGTTGCACCAGCGCATTGTGCGTAATGTAGCTGTCCCCAGAAGCCCGCATGAACCAGTGCGAGCTTTCAGACGGCTGCCAGTCCAAGCGCAAGGTGTCGAGATAATCCCAAAACGGCACCGCGACCGAAGTCGGTACCGAGATCGAATTCACCTTTCTGCCATTCACGTCTACCAACCCTTCCGAGGCCAGTTGCGACAGCGATTGGAACTGCGTCAAGCTCGCCGCACTGTAAGCGATGCTTGCCTTCTCACGCACATATTCGAACGATGCGAAAAACCAGAGCTTGTCTTTTGCGATGGGCCCTCCGAGCGTACCGACGTAATTCTGTCGAGAGAACGGCTGTTTGGGGTTCGGCGCCGGATTATCGATCGGGAATCGCGCATTCAATGCCGCCCCGCGTTCGTAGAACGCCTCGTTCCCGTGCCAGTTGTTCGTGCCGGACTTGGTTGTGATGATCACCGAAGCGGCCGTAGTTCGGCCCGTGTCCGCCTCGGATTGCGCCGTTCGAACGGCAAACTCCCGGATTGCGTCGATAGAAAAATTCTGCAGGAACCCACCAATCCAATCATCTGAATTATCAACCCCGTCCACGGACACCTCGTTGTTCAAACCCGAGCTTCCCCCCGTGGAGACCGCGGTGATGCGCGCCTTCGTCGGATCAGAGGGCTCGACGGGCTCAGTTCCGGGCGCAAGGTACGCGATGTTGGCAAAGCTTCTGGTTGCCTTGGGAATCGTCGCTAGATCTTGCTCTGTTATGACCGCTTGTTGTGTCGCGCTGGCTGTGTCGATAGGCTGCGTCGTAATCGAAGACAAATCCTCTTGCACCCATATGGTTTGCCGCAAGGTTTCGGGTTTCAACACCACATCCATTTCTTGTACGGAGCTGACCAGCACCTCCACCTGCGAGCGTGCTTCGGCAAATCCGTTGGCAGTTACGACCAAGTCGTAGGTTCCGGGCGTCAAATTTTCCAGTCGAAACTCACCTCGATCGTTGCTCGCGGCCTCGCGCCGGGATGTCGATTCCTTCGCCTGCACCACGATTCTTGCGGACACGATGCTACTCCCACTTGCATCCTGCACGAGTCCCCTCAAAGACCCACGCGGATTCTGCGCGGCCAAACCCGCGGGCAAGATAAGCGCCGGCAAAAAAAATAGCAGCGCTTTGCTTCGTGAGGTGCAGAGTCTTTTCCGAAGCGAGGAAAGGATCACCATATGTTGAGCGACAGGCTGCTGAAGGGATGGACTCTTACCATGGATCGTAACTCGCGCCACCGAATCCGCCTGAGCATCGCTCGCGGCCTTGGTAAGAGATCCCCCAACTACTGCTCTTCGGATCCCGAGCACCCAGTATGTCCTTCAGATGCGGCAGATTGCAGGCGCGTTTCAATTGTTCCGATCTCAACAGCACATCTTGACGCGTCCCCGATACGTGGGCGCACGACCAATGCGAATCGAGCTAACCATCAGCATTTCCAGTCTACGATGACCCGTAATTCAGCTGTGCAGACGCGAAGTATCCGAAGGCCAACGAAATAGTTGTTATCAAGGACTGAAATGAGATATACAAAGCGCCTGCCAGAAGCGATAGCTTAGTCCCCTTTCGATTTGGGCCTGTTTTTAACGCTCGCGTCAACTTAGTTAGGAAGGAGAACCTGGTCATGGCCGATGGGACAAGCGCCGCCAACCCCGCACCGCTCGGCTTGGCTGCCTTCGGAGTTACGACCGTAGTGCTTAGCACGATCAACGCTGGACTTTTGCCCAGTGCCGCTGTTCCGGTAGTTGTACCACTCGCGTTTGCGTACGGAGGGTTCGCCCAAATTGTCGCAGGGTTCCTGGAATTCAAAAAAGGCAACACGTTTGGGACAGTCGCGTTCACATCGTATGGGGCTTTTTGGTGGTGGTATGCGTTCTTGCTGTGGACGATCGGAGCAGGTTGGATCAAGCCTCCAGATCCCCACGGTGTAGGAGTTGCGCTCCTCGTATGGGGGCTGTTCACTTTGTATATGTGGATCCCGACGTTCCGGACCAACTTCATTCTTTGGACGATTTTCTTGCTGCTCTGGATCACATTCTTCCTACTCGCGGGAGGCGATCTGGGCCTAGGCGAAGGATCGCGCAAGCTGGGCGGATGGTTTGGTCTGATTACGGGGGTTGATGCGATGTACCTCTCCTTTGCCGAGGTCACGAACGCGACGTTTGGGCGAACTGTGATCGGTGTTGGAGGGCCAATTCTAAAATCATAGGCCATTCCTTGCACGCGATCGACGGCTCCGGTAAGACGATTGGTAACCAAGTGCAGATGTGGCTCGACAAGGAGGTGAGTTTCTCGACTCGGATTTTTGGAGTGACCTAGTCTCCTGACTGAACGTCGCTGGGATCAGTTCACAAGCAGCGCAGCGGAAATAGGAGAAAAATCTCGCTGTGCCCAGGTGAGCCGCGTGGTTGCAAGTCGGAGCGAGAATATCCGCAAGGGTACTGCTAACCTAAGGCTCGGTATCGCTACTGGCGGAAAATTCGCCTTCTCAATTTGCTGCACCCTTCTGCGCTGAATCTCCCCGCTCCCCCTGGCGAACGAGACGTCCGACTAACCCGAATAGACCACCAGGGTTGGTGGCCGGACAATTTGGGTTATTGCCGGGCGCAGGCTGACCATAAGGGCACTCCTGAGCGAAGCCCACCCAGGGCGTCCCGTTGGGTGCCATGGTCGCGCCGTAGTAGTCAAACGCGATCCGCGGATAGCAGCCACGATAGTGACTGTGCCCGTGATTGAAGTCTTCATCCCATCGAATCACGCCGATCTCTGAAGGGGAGCAACCGTACCACGTCGGCTGAGCCGGGTCGTTGAGCGTGGCACTCCAAAGGAGCGGCTGTGCATCCAGGCCGTTCCAGCTTTCGGTCACATAAGTATTCCACTTTTCATTCTCGTAACCCGGACAGCTTGGCGTCGGGCCCTGAGGATTCGGGAAGGAGGCAGGTCGAGGACCCTCGGGCACCGGAAAGCAAGGCGGAGGGAACGGGAGCGGCGCGTTCGTGCTCCCATAGTAGGCGATAGCAACCTGACCTTTTGCCCCACTGACCAAATAAGGTATGGCCGCCTCGTTCACACCAGGTGCGCCCGCTTTCACTGGCGTTCCCCAGTGCAAGCCGTGATCGGTAGAGATCGCTAGGTAGAGCAGCCGGTCGGCAGCTCCCACCCAAGCTGCATAGAGATTCCCCCCTTCATCTATCCCCAGAGACGGATACCCGTAGCCAATCTCATCCATGTTCGCCACCGCCACCGGTTCCCAATGCCCCCCTTCGTCGTGACTGATGGCTACATACGGACGGTTGCATGGGCCGTAGGGCACATACACCGTTCCGTCCTGGTCGACCACGCCCTGCAAGCCGAACGCAGAGCAGTCTTTCGCCGGTCCTTGAATAGCGTCGAGCCCAGAAGGGTAGGGGATGTCGAGTTCGGCGCCCCAAGTCATCCCTCCGTCCTGCGACTTTTCGCACTTTAAGGGCTTATGGCCCATGCAGGCATACACAACGTTCGGATAACCCTTTAATAGGTTTTTCATACTTGAAGTGGGTGGCCCGCCGAAAATCTGCACATGGTCAAAGGCCAAGGTTTGCCCCCCGGGCCGCCACGTCTTGCCGTCGTCGTCACTGATGTCCAGCCGCGGGGCTATGGAAATAGCCGGGGGGAGGTGAATTCCCAGCGCGATCCAGAATACCCGCCCGGTCTTCCGATCCACCCACATGTTGGTGTCGGCACCAAAAGTACTGGGTGCCTCCCAATTTGCGCCACTGTCCACGGAGCGGATGACACCAATCGCTGGTCCAGTCGTCGCAGTTGCCCAGGCGGGGCGTAGCAGGACGGTTCCAGCATTGGTGACGACGATACTTTCCTCACCAACTCGGAAGCCGGTTTTGGTAGCACAAGGGATCGGGACATCGCTCCCCTGGGGCGCCTGTACCGTCACTCCGTCGGCGTGGTGCGCAACTGCAGGCCGACTCGGTACGCAACCATCGGAAGCGGTCGAACTAGGTGTGCTTGCTGTCGACGGTGAGTGGGAGCAACCTTGGATGAGTCCAACAACTGCGACCGCGAGCGTCAAGCCTTCGAGCGAGATTAGAAAACTCTTCAGTGTTCCCAGTCCGACGGAGCCCCAAGAACGCCGAGCCGTGAGCATAGATGTCTCCTCTCTGTCCAGAGCCAGCATCGCTACCGACCAGAGCGTGCTCATCCCTGAGGGTGCACATTGGCGAAATCTTGATTTCAGTAAGACTTTCGCGAACCATAGACCCGTTGCCGCCTAGTGTCAAGCTGAGTTGCTAAGCCGGTGGAAACCGTGGCTCAGCTCACGGGGGTAAGATCAATGGGTTCGAGCGGAGAGATGTCCGGTTTCCAGAAGAACCTTTCGCCCCAGCGCGACCCGCTCGCCGTCAGGATCCGTGAGGCGTGATGACTCCACACTAAACGAGTCGAATCAACAATATGAAATATAGAGTCACACTTGAGGAACGTTGGTGCTGCTAAGCTCGATCAAAGTAAGGTGCGTCCCAGATAAATCTCTCTTTCAATTGACCTGGGACGATGAGCTCTGGGCACTTTGCGATCGAGGTGTGTCCAGTCGATAGAAGTTAGCGCTGCGCCGACATGGACGTTTTCGAATCACCGGTTTCGAGCACGCCGATCCGGCCGCTTGCGAAGTCGGTGAACCAAATCCGTCCGCCCGAGTCTTCTCCGAAAAAGCGAATCATCTGGATTCGGGAAGGGAACGGATATTCGATGAATTTTCCTGTGGCGGGATCAAATCGCGTCACATTGGAGCCAAGATAATCCGCTGTCCAAATGTAACCGGTCTTCTTATCAATCACAATTCCGTAGATGCTGTAATTCGGCGTGGGTGACTGGTAGAAAGTCATCTCCTCGGTCTTCTGATTGAATTTACCGAGCCGGTGACCCAAGACGTCTCCGAACCATACATTATCTTGCGAGTCTGCCTCGACGCCCCTAATAAACGTCGCACCACCGGTGACTGGATACAATTTTACGGTGCCGGCCTTCGAGTCGACCTTGACCAAGCTTCCTTTCGCACCGGAACCGCCCCACGCGTTGTCGTGGGAATCCACTGCGACGTCGTACACACCGGGCGTGTCGAAAACCGTGAACTTCTGTGTTTTGATATCGAACTTCGTGATTCTGCCAGATGTCCAAATATTGCCCTGCGAATCTTCTCGGAGCGTGTGCGTGCCGGCTCCCGCGGGCGGCGTGAATTCTGTGATCTTGCCGGAATTCGGATCGAGAACAGCCAGCTTGTGGGCGGCCGCCTCGGTTACCCAGACCATGCCATTCCTGGCAACCCAGGGATTGTGCGGCCCGGCCTTGGGAGTTGGCATTTCATATTCTTGAAACTCATTTGTGAGAGGCTCGAACGACGCGATTTTATTGGAGTTATTGTCAAACTCAGTGAACCAGATTTGTCCCTTCGAGCCTACATTCAGACTGTGAGCGATGTTGGCTGTGGGAGGTTTGTACATCCGTATGGTGGACCGCAAGGCTTCATCACTGATTTCCACATGGTGCACCTGCGCCTGGGTGGGAACCGGAGAGTCGGGACCAAAGTACTTTTCGAGGCTCACACTAATATCCTTTAGCTCCTCTGGCGAGAGGTGAGGGGTTACAAAGGCAGTTCCCATCCTCGGAATGAACTCCGCCCATTCATCGGCGGTCATTCCCTTTCGCCTCATGATCCACGAGAAATTGTGGCAGCCGGTGCATGTTCCCTCGACCTTACGAATGTCTTTGTCGTCTCCAAATGCTGAAATGTACTCGGCCGTCGAGAGCGCGGAGGGATTCCAGCTCTGCCTCAAGGTGAACGAAACGTCGGTCGAGGTCGCTCCAATTTCCTTGTCTACTGAACTCAGCCCGTATCCATATCCAGTCGCCGAAATCCGATAGTTGCCGGGTTTCAGCCCTGTAATCTCGAATTTCCCCGTCGCATCGCTGAAACGAGAAACACTCACATTGTCGAGCCTAGCCGTGACCGCGGCGCCGCGCATTGGTTTACCCGCATCATCGGTCACGATCCCTGTGATGCTTCCACTGGAAGCGGCTACGGCAACATTTCCCGACGAAACGGCTAACGATATGGCTACGCCGAAACATGCCACGGCCAGCAGCCCTAATCGGACGCACAATTTCTCTGTTTTCATTGTCGTTCTCCGCGCGCTGAGGATAACTGTCTGAAAGCTGCGTTCTTGCGAGGCCTGACTGCAGATTCTAGCACCGATACGTTTGATGTCCAGCGGTATCCGCGACCAGCGACTGCGGATTTCCCGAAGGCGGATCGAGAGGATTGAAAGCAATCGACGCAACGCCACCGTTCGTTACGATCGAAGCGCGCAGAGTGCTGTGGATAACTGACGGTGAGTTGACATTCCGTCGAGTTACTTCTATAAGGCGACGATGTGGTTCTCTCATAAACGGGGTATGCCGAAGAATAGCAAACTTTGGAAGCGCCCAGCGTATGTGAGGCTGTCCAGACGGAAGGTCAACCCCGGATTTAGGGGTTCGATTTGCTTAGGAGGACAACATGAAGAGAGTCTGCGATGTCATTTTGACTCTTATGGCGATGCTGGCTGTTGCGCCCGTACTGTCCGCTCAAAACACTACCCCTTCTCAGCGGAGGTCGGCACCGGAGCGCGAGCAGCCCCTTTTTTTGAACCATACCATTCCACTCGAGGGCGTAAAGGGACGTTTTGATCATTTTGCAACAGGCGGCGGCAAGTTGTATGTCGCGGAGTTGGGCAACAACTCTGTAGCAGTCATCAGCGGAACCGGGATGGCGCTCGACCGCACGATTACCGGCGTTCCAAATCCTCAGGGTGTCGCCTTTTCTCCGGAAGCGAAAAAACTCTTCGTGGCCAGCGGCACGGGCGAGAAACTTTATATCTACGACGGAAGCTCTTTCGATCTCATCACGACCGTCGATTTCCCGGGTGGGGCGGATAATCTGCGATACGACAAGGCCACCAAACGTGTCTACGTTGGTTGTGGCCAAGATGAGCGGACCGGTGCGATCGTCGTTGTGGATGCCATGACCAACGAGCGTGTGGAGGAGTACAAAGTCGGGGGCGAGCCGGAATCTTTCCAACTGGAAACGAATGGCCCAAATATGTACGTGAATTTGGAGCAGGGAGCGGAAGTCGCGGTGGTCAATCGCACGACGAAGGCGATCACCAAATGGCCGCTAACCGGATTGAAGATGAACTTTCCCATGGCTCTTGACGAGCCCGATCACCGGCTGTTCATTGGCACGATGTCGCCAGCGCGCCTCGTAGTATTGGACACAAGTTCGGGCCACATCATCAGTGTCCTGCCAAGCGTCAAGTGGACTGATGATCTTTGGTACGATGGCGCGCGCAAGCGCATCTACATGTCCGGAGCGGAAGGATTCATTTACGTATTTCAAATGAACGATCCGGATCACTACCAGCTGCTGTCCAAACTTCCCACAGCTGTAGGAGCAGCCACGTCCGGATACTTTGGTGGAGGAAGCAGGAAAGGAATCGATACTTTGTATCTGGCAGTGCCTGCTCGCGGCACAAATAGCGCCGAGATCAGACTTTATGGAACGTCAGACTGAGGCCGCAAACCCGGGCGAAAGGTGAGTGCGGAGATATACGAGGCGACGATGGCGCAGTGTCCGGGTTGATCGTTCCTGCGGCTTGGCTGACAGTCCACATGATGCGAGGCCCCCCGGCTGCTGGAAAGACCTACCTCTTTGATTCGGGATCAATGGAACCGGATGGCTAGGGGCAGCCGCGTCATGGCGGGAGTGAGAAGGCTTAGAAGATGCCCCATAAAAGCTTTCATCATTTCAGGGAAAATTCAGTTCTTTCCAAATACAATTCAACACGACTCTCGCACGAAAGGGCTCCATCGGACCCTGATCATGGAGCCCATAAGTATTAAGTTAAGATGTTTAGCGCCAGGCTTTGGGAGGAAATGAAAACCTTTGGTTACATGCTCTTTCTTCTGCTCTGGAGTGCTCCGGCCTTTGCTCAAACTGCAGCGTTGCGGGGGCAGGTCACCGACGAGTCCGGCTCGTTGGTCCCTGAAGCGAAAGTCACGCTAGCCGGGCACTTCGGTCAAGCAAAGGACCCAAGATCGGCCCGCGATGGACCGTACTTGTTCGCCAGCGTTCCCTTCGGCGCCCATACGGTACAGGCCTCAGCACCCCAAATCATTGTTCCGCAGCCCGCAGCTTTCAATTTAAAGTCCTCCGTCCAAGTACCCAATCCACAACTCAACGTGCCTTCCAACCAAGACGCCCAAGCTCCCGCGCAGCAAGTTATACAGGTCCCCCAGGAAAGGACGCGTGTGGCCGAGGCCGTACGGATTGACCGGGCGCCAAAACTCGATGGAAACCTCGACGACCCACTTTGGCAATTGGCCAAACCTGTCACGGATTTTCGCCAGCGCGAGCCGCACGAAGGTGAGCCAGCGACCGAGAGGACGGAGGTGCGGATTCTTTATACTCGAAGCGCCGTGTACTTTGGCATTCATTGTTATGACGCAGAACCGTCTCGAATCGTGGCGACGGAATTGCGGCGTGACGCAAGCCAACAGTTGGATGATCACTTCGAGATTCTGATCGACTCCAATCATGACCGCCGCGACGCCTATCTTTTTGAGATCAATCCCTTGGGCACACAAAGCGATGGCTTAATCGTAGATGAGTACGGCGCCGGAGGGTTACCCGGTCAGGCCATCGATTTTGACTCTGGATGGGACGGAGTATGGACGTCAGAATCTCTCGTCACTTCGGACGGCTGGACTTCAACCATCGAGATCCCCTTTTCAACTCTCAACTTCACGCAATCGAAGGATGTGACCTGGGGGCTGAATTTCAAGCGAGTCATCCGCAGAAAAAACGAACAAGATCTGTGGAGCGCTTACCGGAGAGCGTTTGACATCGTGAAAGTCTCTCAAGCCGGAGAACTCGACGGAATCACGGACATCGGAAGCGGAAGACTTTTCGTTGTGAAGCCTTATGCCTTAGGAGGATTCGATAAGCAAACTGGGTCCAACCTGAAAGCCCTGCACACAGTGGGACTGGATTTCAAGTACGGCCTGACTTCAAACCTGGTTCTGAATCTTACCGGAAACACTGATTTTGCCGATACCGACGTGGATCTGGAGCAGTTCAATCTGACGCCGTTCAAAATTTTCATTCCCGAAAAACGCCAGTTTTTCCTGGAGAACGCGGGGATCTTCAATTTTGATATCGGCGATCAGGATCACTTGTTTTTCAGCCGCCAGATTGGGATCGACCCGGTGACAGGCGAACAAGTGCCCGTGAACGGCGGAGCAAAACTCACCGGTTCTTTGCCCGGGGGGTTCCAACTCGGCGTTTTGGATGTGGATACTCGGTCGAGTGGTCCCAATCCATATGGCAACTATGCCGTCGTGAGGGTCAAGCGAACCCTGTTCGGCAACTCCTACATTGGAGTTATGGGTATCGACAAACGGTCGGGCAACCTCCAGGATTCCTTCAATCAGACGGGCGGAGTGGACACTCGGCTCGTGTTGCCGAAGGATTTTTTCGTAGATGCTCATGTCGCTGGCACGCGCTCGCCAGGAAGTCCCAGCGGAAGCACGGACGCAGGCGCTGCGCTCTCTTATCATACCGACTTGCTCGATGGAACGATTGAGCGCAGAAGAATTGGGCCGAACTTCAACCCGGAAGTCGGATTCATTGAACGGACGGATTCCAACGAATCCTATGCGGATCTTATTCTAAAGCTTCGACCCAGGGTTCGTGGCGTACGCGAGCTGCAATTCGAGAGCAACATTCTCCATGCGCCGGATACACACAACGTCGTGCAGACACAGGAGTGGCAGGGAAGTTTCCGCACCCTTTTTAACGATGGAGCCTTGACCGATAACGATCTTGTTGACGTGTTCACTCAACGAATCACAACACCTCTCCAAATCTATAGGAACATCTATATTCCGCCCGGCGTGTATCATTTCACCCGGCATCTATTCACTTTCTTTTCCGCGCCGGATCACCGGTTTACGTACGATGTGTGGGAGCGTTTCGGAGGCTACTACGGTGGGACCCTCAACGAGGCTCGTGTGGAGGGCGCCTACCGCCCCATTGCAAGGTTTTCGATTTCCGCTTCGCAAATCTGGAATCGATTCCAATTGCCCGTGGGAAACTTCTCTGTGGATCTGGCCAGCTTGCAGGCGAACTATTCATTCTCTCGATTCCTGACCTTTACTAGCATTATTCAGTTGGATACGGCGAACACACAGGCCGTCAGTGCCAATTTTCGCCTCCGCTATAACTACCGGCCTGACAGCGACCTTTTTATCATCTACAACGTAGGAACGCAGTTCGTGAGTCTCGCCGCTGCGAACCCACAGCAGGTTCGTGAATCTCGCTTCGCGGTCAAATACACCTATTCCTTCAGTCCATAGGAAGGCGGACGATTGAAACGATCCTCAGAGCGGTACTCCTCTTGGTAACTCCTGATAAACGATACTTTGTATCTGACAGTGCCTGCTCGCGGCACCGATAGCGCCGAGATCAGACTTTATGGGACGACGGACTGAAAATGTGATTAACGTTCAGTTTGGTATCCCTCACGGCTCGGGGGGCGCGTCCGCCGTGTACCCGTTCGGATAAAAGTGATTTGCGGTCACATGGGGCACGCCGCGCGATCCATACCAAATCGTATTGTTCTTTTCCACTTCGATTTTCGGCACACTCTGGTTCAGCTGGGTTTCAGGATAATAGCTAAACTTCTTCGTTTTCTGATCGAATTCGACGAGTGAACTGTGCGACTGGTTCGCGATCCAGATGTTGTCGTTGTGGTCGGGCCAGACATCGTAAGGATGAGAACCCTGGAGGGGCATCTTGTACTCGGTAATCTTGCCGGTTCCGGGATCGAGCGAACCAAGAATACCGACGTTGTATTCCGAAAACCACACGATGCCTTTCGAGTCTACGCTGATCCGCCGGACCATACCCCATGAATTCGGCACGGGATAATCGACTACCGACTCGGTCTCGTGATCCCATTTGGATACTGTGCCCTTTTGCCAGCCCGCGCCCCAGACGTTTCCTTCCAGGTCCGCCGCTAGTCCATAGAGTCCGTTGTCGGGAGTTGGACTCGCGTACATGTGGATGCGGCGCGTTTTGGCGTCGAGTTTGCCGAATGTACCCCCGAGATAGTTGGTGAACCAGATGTTTTGGTCCTTGTCCGTAACCACCTGTAGCATGGAACCCGGCATCGGTACCGTGTGACGAATTTGCTTCCCGGTTTGGGGATCTAGTTCGCCGAGCATGCCCCCCTGGATTTCGGCCCAATACATGTGCCCCAGCGCATCCTCCGTAATACCGTGCATGAATACATAGGGCGTTCCCTTCAAGGGATAAATCTTCCATCTCTGCGCCACATCCAGTTGTTTCGGGTCCAGTTGCAACATGGCGTTCGCAGTGGGATCTGCATACCAAACTCTGCCGTCGTGCGAAATAAACGGGTCATGGAGATAGTTACCGCGTCTGCCATCATAAGTCGCCTCGGGAATTACCCCATCCACCATGTTTGCGCCAACCAAGTATCCGCGAGGAGCGATGGGCAAGTTCGCTGGGTTGTCGTACGAAACGTAGATCGACTTGGAAACAACGTCTTCGTCAACGACCAAGGGCTGAACTCGAATCCGCTTGTCCGGCGCGCCCGGCGGCCCGAAATTTGTGGCCAGATATTCAGCAATCTGGTCTTTCTGCTGGGCGGTTAGGGGAGTTCGTCCCAAGTTGATCTGGTAGTTGTTGCCGATCGAACCCGGTCCAATTTCCGTCATCTTCGCGATGCCCGCCCGGTACCCTTCCTTAGTCAGGTGGAGAGTGCCGAAGCTTTCGTCATGACACCCGGTGCAATTAGCTCTCAGGAGGTCGCGGCCTGGCCCCGGCGGGTAGAGTTCATCCATGCTATTGACCCATATTGTTTTGGACGCGGTGGCGGCGAAATTTGCGGAATCAGAATCCAATAGCCTACTGCTATCTGGAGCGGATTGGTCGGCCTGCTTTGTGATCGCAAAATCCAGCGTCTGACTTTGCCCTGGTGCAAGTCTCACCGGCAGCATGGGAGACTTATAGCCGTGCTCCAAAACGGTTACGTCGTACAATCCTGGAAGTGCCTGCGGAATTGTGTACTTCCCTTGGTCAGTGAATACCGTATACCAGAGCTTGTATTGCAGGCTGTGCGCCGTAACGCGGAACCCCCGAACTTCCCCTTGGTCGGCTGTCACTGTTCCGGTAATCGTCCCCCGCTGTGGCTCCTGAGAAAAAGCTGACACGCAGAGTAATACGCAGACCGCGGAGCGACCCGCACGGATGGGACCGGAAAACGAACGATACGTCGATCTGTGAGTCATGGATTTGTCCTCCAAATTTCCTACGCGCTCGTCTCCACTCTGGTTTTGGGGACCAGGCGCGAAAATACACCTGACCGGACCAGAACGCAATGCACCCGCGATTTCTCAGCCAGGATTCACCGCCGTCTGTTCAACGGTTATCGCCGCTAGCATCTTTCGGCCACGGAAGTTAAAGTCTGCCGCCGAAGCCAGTTCGAGAAATTAGGACTCCGTAGCGCGTTCGTCGGAGTACTGCCAAAGGATTTCTTGGACGTAGGTCGGCAGGCCTACGCGGTGTATTTCCCTGAGGCGGTAGATACTGGTGTATCAGTTAGTAATTTATAAATCCGAGTTACTAGCCGGTGCATCGGAATTTTTAACTTGACATTTGCGGTGCATTGTTCTAGACGATGTACAACCCCGCATACTACTTTCGAGTCCGAGTGGCGGTCTTCATTAGGGCACCAGTCATGAAAAATGACGAGGATTGAAGGGGTAGGGTGTCCGTAATGGGCGCGACCGCGCCCCCGAGAGCCGGTGGAGTGAATTTAGTGTGCGGAAGTGGTAAGGATCAGGAGCACCTGAGGGGATAAAGATCTTAGAGATCTGTGTGTTACGAGAGGTGGCCAAATGATCCGGAAACTCACTGGGTGTGTGTTTACCTTCAGCATCGGGCTAGTTTTGTCTGCGACTTACTGTTTCGCGCAAGGCACGAGCGGAAAAATCACCGGTACCGTGACGGACACTTCAGGCGGAGTCATACCGGCCGCTACGGTGGTCCTGACGCGAACTGACACCAACGAGCAGCAGCGAGTTCAGACAGATGCCTCGGGGACTTTCTCCTTTCTCGCTGTTCCGCCCGCCACATATGACATCGGCGCCGAGGCTTCGGGGTTCAAGAGCTATAAGGTGACCGGCGTCAAAGTTGACGTCAACTCCGCGCTGCAGCTCGCTGTGGTAATGCAGGTGGGCGAGACGGCAAGCACCGTCGAGGTGACCGCTGAGGCCGTGCATGTGGAAACCGTCAGCACGCAAGTTGGCGACGTCGTTGGTGGTACGACCATGCAGAACATGCCCCTGAACGGGCGCGACTTCACCAATTTGATGCCTCTCCAGGCCGGAATTAATCCTGTCTCGACCACCACTCAGAACGGTGAGGGTGCTAATGCCGAGGGTGGAGCAGCGACCGGAAACTTCTCCGTTAACGGTCACGAGCAGGACTCCAACGGCTTTTATGTGAATGGCGGTAACATCGAGCAGACTCGGTTCAACGGAGCTGCCCTTATCCCCAACATGGAGTCTATTGACGAGTTCCGTGTAATTACGAGCAACGTAGATGCGGAGTATGGCGACTACGCCGGCGGCATCATCAGCTTGGTCACCAAATCCGGGACGAACGCATTGCACGGCAGCGCGTTCGAATACTTCCGGAATACTAGCCTGGATGCAAAGAACTTTTTTGACACCACGCGTGGCCCATTTCGCCGCAACCAATTTGGGGGTGCGGTCGGAGGCCCGATTAAGCATGACAAACTCTTCTTCTTCACCGATTTCCAAGCCACGCGGCAGACGGTAGAGACATCTCAAGGACAGGTCCCTGTCCCCACGCAGGCGGAGCAGAATGGCGATTTTTCCGCACCTGACATCTCTAGTCAGCTTACGGGCCCGGTGGTAAAAGGCGTTTACACCGGTCCGACGGTCAGGGGTAACTACTTGGCTAATATTCTTTCCCAGCGTCTGAACTATACGGTAACGGCCAACGAGCCTTACTTCTTTTCGGGTTGCACCACTGCGACCTGCGTTTTCCCGGGTGCCATCATCCCGAAAGCGGCCTGGGATCCCGCCGCCACAAAATTACTTGCGCTGCCCGGATTCTTTCCGTTGCCGACAATCACTACTGCAACTGGGTCGGGATTCTTCGTCGGATCTGGAAGCCTAGCTGACAACGTTACGACAGACACCTACCAGGGCTCTGGACGAATTGATTACGACAACAAAAAGCTGGGAAGAATTTCTTTCTATTACGCCAACAGTCATCTAGTGAGTCTAAACCCCTACGGAGCCGACAATTTGCCTGGCACTCCCACTACGGATACGGTTTTCCCGCAGCAGTGGGACTTGTGGATCACCAAGACCTTTGGCAACACAGCGGTGAATGAGTTACGTTTCAATTTCTTGCGTTCGAGAAGTTGGGTCCAAGCCCCGCTCTCATTCGGCACCCCGCTCGGACAGTTAGCCTTTAACACCGACCCCACCCAGGGCGGCATCGTTACGGCAGACCCTAAAGATGCAGGGACGCCGAACTTTCATTTCACTTCTTTCTCTGTGGGTGTACCGGATTTCGACTATCAGCAGTTCCAAGGGTCGCCGCAGGTCACGGACAACTTCTCCAAGATTATCGGCCGGCATACCCTCAAGTTTGGTGGTGAATGGGCCTTCACGCGGTACATTCAGAGCTTCCCCGCTTCGAATCCCAATGGCACCTTCAGCCCGGATGGCAGTGAAACCGGCCTCGACTTCGCGGATTTCTTGATCGGCGTAGTCGGCGGGGGTGGTCTGGTGCAGTCGAGCGATATCCATTACGACAATCGCAAGCATTACGTAGGCGTATTTGCGGAGGACAGTTGGAAAGTGCGGTCTAACTTGACCGTCAACTATGGGCTCCGCTGGGATTACATCCAGAACTGGTGGGAAGCAAATAATGCGACTTCCGACAACTGGATACCCGGCCAGCAATCGAAGGTGTTTCCCACGGCTCCATTGGGAGAAAATTTTGCGGGCGATCCCGACCCCCTCGGCGGAACGATCCCTGGGACGGTTGCACGAACGCCCAAAAAGGACTTCTCGCCGCGGATCGGAATCGCGTACTCGCCATCCGCCGATCAGGGGCCTTTCAGATGGTTGTTCGGTTCTGCCGGAAAGACAAGCATCCGGGCGGCGTATGGCATCTTCTACAGCAACAACGAGGGGCGGCAAGCTTGGGCCATTACGGGCGCGGCACCGTGGGTCGCCGTTTACACGTCCTCTGTGCCTGCTTTACTCTTTGAGCCCTACAGAAACAGTGTTGACGGGTTTGTCAACCCCAGCCCACCGTTTCCAAACTACATCCCTGCGGGACCCGGCACCACAACGTACAAACCGTGCCCGACTTGCCCTGTCGGGCCCATCAACTGGGAGCTTCCTCTTAGCGGTCTTCCGACGTGGAGTCTTTATAACGTCACTCCATACGCCGAGGACTTCAACCTGTCGATCGAGCGCCAGCTGCCTGGAGGAACGCTGCTAAGTATTGGGTATGTCGGAACCGAGGGCCACCACATCCTTTCCGGGCTACAGAGCAACATCGGTAGTCCGACGCTTTGCAATGAGCTGAACGTGGAGAATGCCACACCAAGTTGTGGCCCGAATGGTGAGAATGTCGTGTATAGCGTGCCGGCCGGGCCGGGTCAGACTCTATGCCCAGGACCCGCAACAAATCCCGCTTGCACGATCAATGGGACCTATTCGCCGCTCGGAAACAATTTTACTGGCAACACAGTTTACACGTCGGTTGGGAATACGAACTACAACGCTCTGCAGCTGAGCGTCCAGCACACATCGGCAAGCCTCAGCCTATTGGCCGCATATACCTGGAGCCGGGCGGAGAATGACACCACTTACGAGGATGGAACTGTAAATCCGTTCAACCCTGGGTTGAGCAGGCAACTGGCATCCTTCAACGTTCCACAGGATTTCACATTCAGTTACAACTACAACCTGCCGTTCGACCGTTTGAGCGATCACCACGACCGGCTCCTGAAGGGATGGCAATTGGCGGGCATCGCGACGTTCGCGAAGGGCACGCCAATCTTAATCCATCAAACAAGCGACCGGTCTGAATTGGGCTTGTCTGGCTCGCCTGCCACGCCCATTTATAACGGCCAGTCCTTGAACATTATTGACCCAAGAAAGCAAGACCCAGCCAATGGTGTCTTCTACTTCAACGTTGCGGATTTCCAGAAGACAGGCATCGGAGCACCCCTCAACACTCTGAACCGGCGCTTCTTCAGTGGTCCCGGAATTAACAATTTCGATATGTCTTTGATCAAAGACACCACGATCACCGAGCGGGCGAGGGTTCAGTTCCGAGCCGAATTTTTCAATGTGTTCAATCACGCTCAATTCGAGTGTGTGGGCACGTGTACGACCGGAACGATTGGCTCCGGAACCTTTGGCCAGATCACGCAGGCTCGCGATCCACGGATTGGGCAACTGGCGTTGAAGTTGCTGTTCTAGGGAGGGGCGCGACTGTTTAGCGCGTCTGTTCCTGCCAGCAGGACTGGGCGACGTCTTGACCCAGCCTCGCTGCTCCTGGGTTGCAAGACAGGGTAAGAAGTGGGCCTTTAGGATTGTCGAGGATTGGTTTTTATCGACACTAGAACCAATTGCTGCAACGACGGAGCGAGGCCAATGAGAAAAATGCAGAAGTTCGCGATTGGCACCATGGTGATTGTGTTAGCGGGTTTGTCAGCCGCCACGACAGCGGCTGCGCCTCCTCCGCAAAATCAATCAAGCGACTTGGGACCCGGATGTGCGCCAGACCGGGCCGCCGTCGCTCACCACGTCGGCGGTGTCAAAGTGGACGCACCTCGAGGCTCCGAAGCTCCGGTCCCATGTCTCAGTGCCAACCCAGGGGTTCGCGTCGGTGAAGAGAGCATTGTTGTGACGAACCTCGGAACAGTAATCCTCCGGCCTACGCGGAACGTCGATGCCATAGCTGCTTCGAAGGCGGGGCTCGTTCGAACCGTTGACAACGGGGCAACCTGGGAGGATCCGAATGCCCCGTTTAACGATACGAACATGTGGTATGACAGCACGACAGGAAGGCTGTTCTGGGGCTCCAGAATGCGAACGGATATTAGCGACGACGATGGCAAGACTTGGTTTTCCGGCGGCCGCACCCTGAACTTTGACCATATACAGGTCTTCGGCGGCCCCCCGCCGGAGAGCCTCAAACACATGATGCAGGGTTACCCGAACGTCGTGTACGTCTGCGTGGGCCATAGCCCCCTGAAGTGCCAGAAGTCGCTCGATGGCGGCATGACCTTCGGTCCGGAGCTTGACATCCCCTTTCCGCGAACTCCCGACGTAATGGCTATCCAAGGCTCGGCGCGCGACTGTTCCGCTTTCGGACTTCAGGGCATGGTCGACAAGGATGGAACTGTGTACGTGCCCTATGGCCCATGCAATCGCCCGTACGTTGCTATTAGCCACGACGAGGGCAGCAACTGGCAACTGGTGGCGGTGGCCAACACCGATGAAATTGGTTACGGATATCCCTCTCTCGGTATCGACGAAGCGGGGAATCTCTATGCATCTTGGGTGGGGGCTTCTGATCGGCTGCCCTATGTAGCGATCTCCCGCGACCACGGGTTGCACTGGGGAACGCCTTTGATGGTCGGCGCGCCTGGAGTGAACGAGGCAGCCGTGCCCTTCTTGGTGGCTGGCGCCAGAGGCCAGGTCGCGGTCGCCTATTATGGGAGCAAGAATGCTCCACGCCCGTTCCCAGCTACGTGCTTCGCCGTCCCCAGTCCCCGGGTTTTCCCTACTACTCCCCCTCCCGCTCCCGCCTCAGTCACGCCGACGTGCGCCGGATATGAGGATGAGAGATGGGACACCATTGTAACCGAGAGCTGGAACGCCCTGGATTCGCAGCCGTTATTCTGGAGCGCCACCCTAAACAATCCTGCTCAATCGACCTGGTATGGGTGCTCTCCGTCAGAAATAGGTGTGATTCGATGGGACGACAACACGCCTTTCAATTCTGGGCCAGGTCACTTTCGGGGCTGCTACCCACGTCTTGTGATGGACTACTTTGGGGCAACGATGGCACAGGACGGGACTGTGTGGGTGGGGTTCGCTCAGGAGTGCCCTTTTGGCCGACCAGCTCCCGGAAATAATCCCAATTGTCCAGCGGAAACCGGTGGGTTGTTTGGGTTGGTGGGCCGCTTGGTTCCGCGGGGAGAACACGCGATCGCCCGGCAGAGCATGGTGGAGAACTCGAAGACGCCCAGATCACAGTGAACAACGTGCCGTTGTCAACCTTCCCTCGGGTGGTCGCTGTAGGGTCACCCCCGAAACGGCGAATCTGATTGACTGAAAGGAAAAGGACTATGAACAGGCAAAAACTGCAATTTCGGTTAGCGCTATTCGCGGCAGCGTGCTTCGGCCTGGCATTGTGGTTCGCAATTGTGCCGTCCGGAACCGTTGCAGCCCCTTCCGATGGCAGTGTTTCGGGAGTGGTGACCGACGACGGTGGGAAGCCTCTGCGGGGTGCCCCGGTCACAGTCAGGATGGACAACATGAGCATCTCGCGCTATACGGACGCCTCCGGCAAATATCTAATCACGGGGCTGAAACCCGGTAGCTACAAGGTCTCCGCAACGGCGTACGGATACAGTTCGAAGACGGTGGACAAGGAGATTTCGACCAGCGCTGCCGACGTTGGGTTCAGCTTGACGCAGCATTGGAATCCTACGCAGATCTCAACGGCTGAGTACATCTCCGCATTTGGCGACAACAAGGACATTCACAACATCGAGGGTACCTGCCAATCGTGTCACAACTTCTCGTGGATCATGAGGCGCAGAGGTCAAACAGCCGATGAATGGAGAGACTTTATCCCAAGAATGGGCACGATCTTTTTCATCCCGCACTTGACGCCCGAGAAGCTGGACGATATCAGCAACAGCCTCGAGAGAGTTTTTGGCCCCGACTCTCCGGTGCCGACGAAGGAACAGGTCCATCACGTGGAGGTCAGTGATGAAGTCTTGCACGCGACCTTCAGGTATTTCACGGCTCCAACAAAGAACTTCACACACAGCCTGAGTATTGGTTCGGACGGGAAGGTATGGTTTACGGAATTCGATTACGAGTCCAACAAGGTTGGATCGTTTGATTTGTCCACTCAACAATTTCAAGAGTATGCGAGCCCGACGCCCAAGTCTGTGCCACACAATCCGTGGGTTGCGAGAAATGGCCAGATATGGTTCACCGAACTGATGGGCCGCAAACTCTCTACGATAGATCCTGAGACGGGCAAGCTCACTGAATTTCCAGTACCCGAGAAGGCTGGTATACACACTCTGCGGGAGGATTCACAGGGCAATATCTGGACTTCGGGCAATGTCACCAGATTTAATCCCCATACCCAAAAGTTCACTGTATTTGGGACGCCGAGCACCTATGATGTGGCGGTGGACTCTCAGGACAACGCTTGGGGCGCCAGCGGCAACCCCGATAAGCCGGGTCTCTTCAGGGTCGATTCGAAGACCGGCGACATAAAAATCTATCCGGTTGCAGATATGAAGTTTGTGAGAGGGATCGAAGTGGACCCACAGCAAAACGTTTGGTTTGGGGATGTTACGAACCACAGGCTCGGAAAATTCGATCCCAAAACTGAAAAGTTTACGTACTATAAGGCCCCCACGGAAAATCTGGCCATCTACGGGATTGTGGTGGACAAAAAGACCGGAAATCTGTGGATCGGCGACTATCTCGGCGCTAACATCGACCGGTTCAATCCCTCCACCGGGAAATTCACCGAGTTTCCGTTCCCGTCACGGACGCAGATGATTCGATTCTTTGCCTTGGATCCCCAGGGCCGGGTCTGGTTCACCGACTTTGCCAACGGCAGAATCGGCGTCCTTGAAACGGACGACATGAAGATCTCCGCCAAACTGTAAGGCTCTAAGAAAAGGGATCTTAGAGTTTGGAGAATCTTAGAGATTTCCACAAGCACTGTTGGCTGGCTCGGCCACCAGTGCGCGACGAAATCAGGGAGGCAGCCATGCCGTTTACGTCTACTTTCATCCGGTGCCGTGGTGTCTCGCTGAAGATCGTCCGAGGCGTTCTCCAGGGAGCACCACGCATGTTACTTATGGTGGTTCTTGCGCTCAGCTGCTTGATGGTTAATCGCAGTGCTGTTGCTCGAGGGGAGCAAGGTGGCATGCATTGGGTCGGCGTCTGGACCACACCTCCGATGGCCCAACCTGCCGCTCAGCAGGCTCCAGCGGCCACAGTGCCCGGAGGCCCACGTCCCGCGGGCGCACCTGCCCCAACGCCGCCCGCGCCTCCGATTGGTTTTAACAATCAGACGTTGCGAATCATCGCGCGCACTACCATGGGGGGCCGCCAGGTCCGCGTCCGATTATCAAACGCCTACGGAAGTATGCCGCTCGCTATCGGCGCGGCGCACATTGCGATCCGCACCGAAGGCGCGGGGATTAAGCCGGACACTGACCGAACACTCACTTTCGGCGGGGCCAAATCTACTAAGATCTGGACAGGCGCAATGGAAGTGAGCGATCCAGTCGACCTTGACGTTCCAGCTCTGACGGATTTGGCAGTGAGCATTTATTTGCCTGGCGAGGTTCCGGCCAGTTTCCCAATTACCTTCCATAGACTCGCGAGACAGACGAACTATATCTCTCCGGCTGGTGACTTCTCAGCGTCGCCAGAAATGCCCGTCAGCACGACCAGAGATTCGTGGTATTTTCTGTCAGGCATCGACGTGATGGCGCCCGAGCATGTCGGCGGCCTCGTGGCCTTTGGGGACTCCCTAACCGACGCCAACATCTCCACTCCGAATACAAATTCTCGCTGGCCGGATGAACTTGCCGGCCGGCTTGTTGCGGCTCACCAGGCGTTGGGCGTCATGAACGAAGGCACCGGCGGGGACCGCATACTCCATGACGGTGTCGCCGGTTCAAACGACAGTGGATTGCATCGTTTCGACCGCGACGTGCTGTCTCAGCCTGGCGTGACACAGGTGATCGTGTTCCTGGGCATCAATGACATTCGCAATCGCAACCCCCAGGAAGCAGTCACTGCCGACGAGATGATTGCGGGATACAAGCAGCTCATCCTGCGCGCGCATGCGCGGGGAATCAAAATCTACGGCGCGACGCTACTGCCCAATGAAGATGAAGGCGCCTACACACCAGAAGGCGAGGTTAAGCGCGAGGCTGTCAACAATTGGATTCGCACCAGCGGCGCCTTTGACGCAGTCATCGACTTTGAAAAGGTCCTCCGGGACCCCAACCATCCCACTAGCATGCTGGCAAAATATGACTGTGGAGACCATCTCCATCCGAACGACTTGGGCTACAGAACCCTAGGTGACGCCATCGACCTTGCGCTGCTCAAGTAATCCTACGGGTTAGTTCAAGAGGATGATTTTCGCAGATATCTGCGCTCATGCGAGACCGTTACACCGGTGGTGCGGAGAACAAACAAGCGTCGCCAGGGATTCCTGCATCCCTAGTCGTTACTGTTAGGATTGCGATCCCAGGTCCTCTCTTGGTGTCATCACTTACCCGGACACACTCGTCAAGACACGCCTACTCTCCCGCCCTGAGCAATTTGACTGGCTAAAAGTTCCATAGATCGCCGTCGTCTTTTGCGGCTTCTGTGTGTACTGCGAAGAGAAGGCAACGGAGCACACCTATGGCTAAGTGGATTCCACGGTCGTACAAGATCATCAAGCAAGAGAATGTACCGGCGAGAATGCGAGACGGTATGACCTTATACGCTGACGTCTACCGGCCGGATGCCCCGGGACGTTTTCCGGTCATCCTGATGCGCACCCCTTACGGCAAGGCTGGGATGCCCGCAAACAACATGGCGCTCAGGCATGCAGAACGATTCGTGCCGTACGGGTACATTCTTATTATGCAAGACACCCGAGCCCGCTTTACATCTGAAGGAGACTGGTATTACCCGCTGACCCACGAGGCGTTGGACGGCTACGATACTGTCGAATGGGCGGCGGCCCTTCCCTGGTCAGACGGCAACGTGGGGACAGCCGGACAGTCCTACCTGTGTGCCGATCAATACTTGACCGCTCCGACTCGCCCTCCGCACTTGAGAGCGATGTTTGCAGTTTCCGCGCCCTCCGACTGGCATGAGTGCTGGGTTTATCACACGGGCGGAGTACTCGACTTCGGATGGCTCATTCCTTACTGCCTGATGATGACTCCAAACCAACTGGAACGCAAAGGGACTTCCCGCTCGCTAGAAACCATTAAGAACTACTACCCAGATCCCGCGCTCATGAACTTTGGCCCGCTCAAGGACGAGCACCATAGCCACCTTCCCATCTACGATTGGGTCGAGCGGCTTAAGGATTCGGTCCCTTACATCAAGGACTACCTCGATCACCCTGAGGACGGCCCATACTGGTGGTATCTCAACGTGCGTCGCAAGGCGCACGAAGTCAGCGTCCCGATTTACCATGTCGCGAGCTGGTACGACGGCTTCCTGGAGGGCGGCCTCAATTATTTCTCAAGCATTCGCAAATATGGCTTGACTCCTGAGGCTCGGTCCGGGCAACGGCTCCTGATCGGACCTTGGCCTCACTTGTATCCATACGACGAACCCACTTCAGCTGCGGGTGAGCTCGACTTCGGCCCGGAGGCAATGATTCGGACGAACGACATCCAGCAGCGATGGTTCGACTATTGGCTCAAGGGAATCGATACTGGGATTCATGACGAAGCTCCGGTCCAAGTCTTCGTCATGGGCGAAAACACTTGGCGGGAAGAGAGTGAATGGCCCCTAGCGCGTACCAAGTACGAGCCATTTTATCTGCACAGTGCCGGGCGGGCTAACACTCTGAGCGGAGATGGAACATTGAGTCGAGTTAAGCCGGACACCGAGAAGACCGATTCCTTTACCTACGATCCTGGCAATCCCGTGCCTACCAGGGGTGGATCAATGCTCGGTCCCGTTCCTATTGGCCCCTATGACCAGAGAGGAATTGAAGCGCGGCAGGATGTGTTGGTTTACAGCAGCGAGAGCTTCACGGAAGAGATGGAGGTCACCGGTCCTCTGATCGTAAAATTGTTTGCCTCTTCGACCGCCACGGACACGGATTTTACTGCGAAGCTCGTGGACGTCTGGCCGAATGGCTACGCGCAGAACCTACAGGACGGGATCATCCGAGCACGCTACAGGCTCTCGAAAACTCATCCGACCTTGATCACCCCGGGCGAGGTCTACGAGTATACGATAGACTTGTGGGCGACCAGTCATATCGTAAAGCCTGGTCATCGTTTGAGAGTCGAAATATCGAGCAGCAACTTCCCGCACTACGATCGAAATCTGAACACAGGCGGACCGTTGTTCAAGGAGAAAGACTTCAAGCGCGCCACGCAGACCATCTTCCACGACGCTGCTCGTCCGTCTCACATTATCCTGCCTGTCATCCCACGCTAGTTTCTGCGGGGGAGTATTTCGCGCTGCCGCCGACATCGGTAAGCTAACCCATCGCAATCAAAGGGAGCAACCACATGAGGATCGCCTTATCGTGTCGCCAATGTGCGACTGTTCGCACCATTGAAAGAATTCTAGAAGTGACATTAGCGCTCCGCCTCGCCGGGTACACAGCTGGTAAGCAAATTGATAATGGGGCGTTGCGGCTGCCGGTCGCAGTCAAACCAGTTGTAGGCAATCATTCTTCCCGAGAGGACGATGCAGACCCACAGGACCAGAGAAAGAGCGCCGGCAACTCTGG
>Ga0307478_10000606_pt1 | contig 35625 bp, 32 predicted proteins | sample atmos_gasesECM4C_2_FD_203713 | JGI IMG/M metagenome (GOLD analysis project Ga0307478, IMG submission 203713) | Hardwood forest soil microbial communities from Morgan-Monroe State Forest, Indiana, United States - atmos_gasesECM4C_05 | ecosystem: Environmental > Terrestrial > Soil > Temperate...
GTCTTGGCCGCGGCGCGAGCCTTAACGGATTTATTCCGTTCCCTAGCGACAATGCATGGAATCAGGATATTTCTGCCGCTCCCGTCGATCCCAACTCCAGCGCCATCATAAATTTCATCGGCGACTCCACGCCATTGCATCCTGACTTTGGCGCAGGACTCTACGGCGGCCAAACCATCGGAATTCCTTACATTGTGGTCAGCGGATCGCCATTTGTGCCGATCAAATATACCGCTTATGGCTCCGAGAGCGACCCTGGGCCGATGCCCATCCCGAAAAATGCTCCCATCGAGGGCTATCCGAATCCCGGCAATGGCGACCGGCACGTGCTGGTGCTCGATCGCGACAACTGCTGGCTCTACGAGCTCTATAGTTCGTATTCGCAAAAGAATGGAAGTTGGGACGCCGCCTCAGCAGCGGTTTGGGATCTCTTGAACGACGAGCAGCGGCCCCACACGTGGACTTCAGCCGATGCGGCCGGGCTCTCGGTGTTCGCGGGCCTGGCTCGCTACGACGAGGTCGCCAGTGGCGCGATCCACCATGCTTTGCGCTTCACTCTGCAGAACAGCGCGACTGCGTTTACCCCGCCCGCTTCGCACTGGGCGGGAAACTCAAGCAATCCTGATGCCGCGCCCATGGGCATGCGCATCCGGTTGCAAGCCTCCTACAACATTTCTTCGTTCCCGCCGCAGGCACAGACGATTCTTGCCGCACTGAAGAAATACGGCATGATCATGGCCGACAACGGCAGTTCGATGTTCATCAGTGGCGACCCGGACAATCGCTGGAACAACGACGATCTCGGCACTTTGAAATCGGTTCCGGCGTCGGCGTTCGAGGTGGTGCTGATCGATCCTTTGTATACGCCGAACGATGTTCCGACGGGACCGGCGCCGGTAATTCACAGCTTCACGGCAAATCCGCAGACCGTATCTTCTGGCCAGCCGGTGACGTTGAGTTGGAATGTTTCTGGAGCTTCGTATCTTGTGGTATCGCCGCAGGTGGGAGCCGTGCGTGGAGCTTCCGTGATTGTGGCTCCGACGGCAACCACAACCTACACGTTAGTTGGGATCAACGCTTATGGAAGGTCGACGGCGAAGGTGAAAGTTACGGTGCAATGAGGCCGTTTGTCTCCACGGGAACTCAATCTGCGCGGGCACTTCAGGCCCAGGGATGTTGTGTGACCGCAGCGGACAGCGGCCGAGGACACGGAACGAGCCGTTCCCAACGAATGTTTTAGAAAGGGTACGGCGTCAAGATAAATCCGTGCGCCTGTCCATTCCGTGTTCCCGAACCTACAATCTGGCCCCAGACATTAACATCGGTTGCTGTATTGAGTACCCAGCCGGAGTTCGGGCGAATCAGCGTATTCAAGTCTTGCATCCCACTTTTCGCGGTCCAAACAAAAGGACGACCGGTAACTTCGAGCGGTCCGACGTCAAAAACGGAATCTTGGCCTCCCATAATCGTCGAACGAGTAACATTATCCCCTGACGAACCGATGACGACCCCAGAGAAATTAATCTTCGACGCCGAGCTAGCAGTGTCACCTGAGAGAGTTCCTAAATCGCTTATCGTTCCATCTTGCGTCCAAATGACGGCGTGTATAAAGGACTGTCCGTTGCCATCGATAGGCGTGGATGACAAACCCACAATCTGGCCTAGATCATTGACGCCGTTTGCTGCACTACTGCCGAGCGGCGGAATTCCTGGCAGCCCACCTAGATCGGTCGCAATGCCATTTTTCCAATATGTTGCGTCTCCACCGAAGATGCCACGGCCACTTTCGCCGACTATCTGGCCGGTGTTGCTAACTCCATTACCGTACGTGTTCCAAAAACTTGATCCGAAAATGCTCATGCCCCCTTTATTCGTCCAAAGCAAAACCCATTGAAAGACATCAGTCAATTGTCCTGTGTATCCCACCACTTGATCGTGATTATTGATTGCGGCGCCATAGAACGGGTAGGGGCATCCGTTGTCCTCCAAGCTGGCATCGTCGCTGGCAGGTCCGGCGGTACCCAAACCTCGCATTTTCTTTTGCTGCGTCCAGATAAACGGCTGGATGAGATCACTGCATTCAATGGTCGATCCGCCGTCTATGGACACGATCTGCCCTGGGCCGTCAGCCGTTCCCGTGACGACGCCGAAATCGTTAATCGCAGCCGCCCAGCTAAACGTACCGCCTAGCAGGAGTCCTAGAGAACTCCTATTTCCAAAGCTCCATATGTAGGCGTGGCCGTTGTAATTGCCGGCAACTTGACCCAATGTATTAATGGCGGTCGGCGAAAGCTGTCCTAAGTCAGTGATGGTGTAAAACTGAGCGCTGGCGATGGTGACCAGCAGCAATACGAAGCCAATCAGAGTTGTTAGCTTCATGGCGTTCCTCCACGGGTGAGTAGGATTTAGGCCTGTCCCAAACAGATGCCGGGGGAAGGAACTGCACTTCTGGGAGCGCGCGCACTACAACATCATGCACACCCGGCGGATGCTACTGCAGTTCGAGTCGAGTGTCAACTGATTTCGCTATACCGAAAATGTCACCCTTGTTTGTCAACAGTCATGCTTGTGTTTTGGCGACGACTCTTCATGCAGTGCGATGGGCGCTGATGCTCCAGAACAAGAAAAAGCCGCCAGCAAACGCTGACGGCTAAAGTCTGAGGTCTGACGCCGGAGATTCGGGGCCAGCCGTTAGCTATTCTCGTACAGCAGCACGCCTTCGGTCTTCTCGGCGTCCACCGGACGGTAGAACAGCTTGTTGTCTTCGAGGAAGACCTCGATAAATGCCGGACGCGTCGTGATGGTGCCTTGAATGAGCGCTTCCGACAGCGGGTCTTCGATATATTTCTGCAAGGCCCTGCGCAGCGGGCGGGCTCCGTAAGTGCGGTCGGTGAGGGTTTGGTTGAGAATCCACTTCTTGGCCTCATCCGCCACAGACACAGTGATCGCTTTCTGCGCCAGGTTGGTGTTGAGCTGCGTGACCATGAGCTCGAGAATCTGGATCAGGTCTGCCTCACTCAGCGCCAGGAACAGAATGATCTCGTCGAGACGGTTCAGGAATTCGGGATTGAAGGTGCGTTTCACCTCGCCCTTCACCATTTCCTCGACCTTGCCCGAAACCATTTCGTCCTTGGTCGATTGAAAGCCAAAACCCTCGCGCTTTTGCAAGTGCCGCGCACCGATATTCGAGGTCATGATGAGGATGGTGTTCTTGAAATCGACCGTGTTGCCCAAGCCGTCAGTCAGTTGGCCGTCTTCAAAAACCTGCAGCAGGATGTTAAACACATCCGGATGCGCCTTCTCGATTTCATCCAGCAGCACTACGGAGTAGGGCGCACGTTTCACGCGCTCGGTGAGTTGACCACCCTCTTCGTAGCCAACGTAACCTGGAGGCGAACCGATCAGCTTCGAGACCGAGTGCTTTTCCATGAACTCCGACATATCGAAGCGGACAAGAGCCTTTTCGGTTCCGAACATGAACTGAGCGAGAGTGCGAGCCACTTCAGTCTTGCCGACACCAGTCGGTCCGAGGAACAGGAACGAGCCAATCGGGCGGTTCGGACTCTTCAATCCAGCGCGTGAACGACGGATCGCACGGGCCAGAGCGCTGATCGATTTATCCTGCGAGATGATGCGCTTGTGCAATTCTTCTTCGATGCGGAGAAGCTTTTGGGTTTCTTCTTCCTTGATCGACGTGATGGGAACGCCGGTCCAGCGGGAAACCACGTCTTCGATGTCTTCGCGGCCAACGACGCCGGTGGAAGACTCATCGAGATGGTATTTCTCGCGCAGAGCACGCAAATTCTCGCGCTCTTTGCGTTCTTCATCCGAGTAGAAGCGGGCCTTCTCGAACTCATGATTCGCGATCGCGTTCTCCATGCGGTGAACGATGAACTTGATCCGCTTCTGAACCTCGGTGATTTCCTCGGGCTGCGAAGTCTGGCGCAGCTTTACGCGAGCGCCGGCTTCATCAACCAAATCGATTGCTTTATCCGGCAAGAAGCGATCGGGAATATAGCGGTTGGAATGCGATACCGCGAAATTAATGGCGTCGTCGGTATAAGTGACGGCGTGGAACTTCTCATACCGGTCTTTGATACCGAACAGAACCTTCACAGCATCGGCTTCGTTGGGCGGCGGAACTTTCACCGCCTGGAAGCGGCGCTCGAGTGAGCGATCTTTCTCAATACTCTTACGATATTCACCCGGAGTGGTTGCACCGATGCACTGAATCTCCCCGCGCGACAGTGCGGGTTTCAGAATGTTCGCAGCATCGAGCGAACCTTCCGCCGACCCTGCGCCGACAAGAGTGTGCAGCTCGTCGATGAAGATGACGGAGTTTTGCGACTCCATCAGTTCTTTCATGATGGTCTTCAGCCGCTCTTCGAACTGGCCGCGATATTTCGTTCCAGCGACGATCAGCGAAAGATCGAGGGCGAGAATCCTCTTGTCCGCCAGAAACGACGGAACTTCGCCATCGGCAATGCGCTGCGCCAGACCTTCGACGATGGCTGTCTTGCCTACGCCCGGCTCGCCGATCAGAACGGGATTGTTCTTGGTGCGACGGCACAAAATCTGGATGACACGCTCAAGCTCTCCGTCACGGCCAACTAGGGGATCGAGCTGGCTATCCATTGCCGCCTGCGTGAGGTCGCGCGAGAACTCGCTGAGCAGCGAGGATTCGCGCTGCCGCTGCGGCTGCGCTTTTTCCTGGCTAGTACGGGCTAATTCTTCGCGAATGGCCGAAAGGCGCAGTCCACGCTCATGCAGAATTTCCGCGGCAAAGCACTTCTCTTCTCTCAGTAAACCCAAAAGAAGATGTTCAGTTCCGATGTGCCGATGCGATAGTCTTTCCGCTTCTTCCGCGGCATAGGCCAGCACGCGCTTGCACTCGTTGCTCAGAGGCAAGTCGACTGAGGTGGAAACTTTTTCCCGAATGGTGGTGTGACCCTCGATTTGCTTACGAATGGATTCCACAGAGGCATGCGAACGCAGGAATCGATTGGTGAGGGCTTTGTCTTCGCGCAGCAGTCCCAGCAGAAGGTGCTCCGTCTCTATATAAGGAGACCCAAACTGGCTTGCTTCGTAGCGCGCAAAAAAGATTACGCGCCTGGCTTTCTCCGTATAGCGTTCAAACATAATGCCCTTCCCCCTAAAGCTTTCTGGCCGAGAAGGTGCTGGTGCCCGCTCGACCTCTACCGGAATCCCCGCCCATTAACGTTTCTGCGATGCTGCCTGCTTGCCATGACATTCTCATTATGCAATCAAACGGCCACCGAACCCAAGTACTCAAACGTTTTTATAATGTTACTGAAGGAACCTGTTCAAATCTCTCCCGCCTGCCGACCGTCCTAAATTGTTGCACTTTTTCTAACTAATCTTGGTCTAACTAATCTTGCTGCCCTTTGCTGCTATCCGGCAACGACTCCGGCTCAATCTCTTCTACGCGTCCGCGCTCCAGCCGCATGACCCGGTTGCAGCGGCGCGCAAACGACAGGTTGTGGGTGGCAATGAGGGAAGTGAGCTGGTGCTCGTGATGCAATCGCGCAATCAGTGCGAAAACCGCCTCCGCCGTCTGCCCGTCAAGATCGCCGGTAGGCTCGTCGGCCAACAGCAATTTCGGGTCAGTGATGAGAGCCCGCGCAAGAGCCACCCGCTGCTGCTCCCCGCCAGAAAGCTCACCCGACCGGTGATGCGCACGCTGCTCCAGGCCAACTTCGCGCAACCAGCGTAAAGCCTCCGGCTCTGCCTCGGTCCACGTCCGCCCGCGCAGCAGGAGAGGCATCGCCACGTTTTCTGCCGCCGTAAACTCCGGCAGCAGATAGTGAAATTGCCAGACGAAGCCCGCATCGCGATTGCGAAATTCCGCTGCCTCGTCCGCCGACAAAGAGTTTAGCTTCAATTGGGCGCAGTATACGTCACCTGCGGAAGCATGATCAAGAGCGCTGAGTATGTGCAACAAGGTACTCTTGCCCGCTCCTGACTCTCCGACGATCGCCAGCATCTCGCCGCGCTTCACTTCGAACGATAAATTCTCAAAGAGCACAAGGTCCGATTCGCCGGACCGAAAAACCTTCTTCAATCCTTGCACCCGCAGCAGCGCACCTTGTTCCACCGTATGTTCCGCCACTTGATCAATTAGATGCACGTTGCCTCCTCTACGGTACATCCGGTGCCCGCTTTACCCGGACTAGGATGCAAACAGTAGAGGCGGTCATCTTCTCACAGTAGCCGTCGGGGTCCCATAGCACGTTTGAACCATACGGAGCGCGAAGATGGCGGAAGAACGATTAAATCTCTGCCGCAGCCGCAAAAGATATGCCAATCGCAATGTACGCGACCTTTCGTTCAGCGGATGTGACCCGCATCACGAGGTGCTGGCACAATCTTGCTCTTGGGAGAGCCGATCGGCGCTCTGGCAGACTAGACTTCGACTTTGCTTTCTTTACCACCAGCAAGTTCCTGCAAAGACTCTTGATAGGGGGCGCGGGCGAGTCCGTGTTCAGTAATAATCGCAGCGATATATTTTGCGGGCGTCACATCGAATGCCGGATTCTCGACCGAAACGCCGTCCGGCACCATCTGCTTCCCGCCGATGTGCGTGACTTCGCGTGGATTTCGTTGCTCGATCGGAATTTGGCTGCCGTCGGGGCAGGCGAAGTCGATGGTGGAGATGGGAGCGGCGACGTAAAACGGAATCCCATGCTCTTTCGCCAAGACGGCGACCGAGTAAGTCCCAATTTTATTAGCCACATCGCCGTTTGCCGCGATGCGGTCGGCTCCTACCACAATGGCTCCAATCTTGCCCTGCTTCATCATCGCGCCGGCCATGTTGTCGGAGATGACCGTGGTTGGAATGCCATCTTTCATTAATTCCCAAGCAGTAAGGCGGGATCCCTGGAGAAAAGGCCGGGTTTCATCCGCGTAAACGTGGATGTTCTTCCCTTGCTCAACCGCCGCACGGATCACGCCAAGGGCGGTGCCATAGCCCGCGGTAGCGAGAGTGCCGGTGTTGCAATGGGTCAGCACGCCTCCCTGGCTCGGCATTAATGTTGCGCCGTGGCGGCCCATAGCCCGGTTGGCCGCGATGTCCTCGGCGTGCATGCGCTTGGATTCTTCGATAAGTTCCTGCTTGATCTGCGCGATGGGCCGGATGCGGATTTTCTCGAACTTATCTTGCATGCGGCGGATCGCCCAGAAAAGATTGACCGCCGTAGGCCGTGTTTTGGCCAGTACTTCGCACATGTGGTCGAGTTCTCGCTTGAGTTCGCCAACGGTCTCGGCCCTGGAGTCGTTCACTCCGAGCGCGATCGCCATGGCTGCGGCCACACCAATGGCCGGAGCTCCACGCACTACCATGGTTCGGATCACATCCGCGACCTGTTCGTAGGTTTTGCAGGTAACGTAGGTTTCTTCCGTTGGCAGCTTTGTCTGGTCGAGGAAGCGCACGCCGTTTTCAGTCCACTCGATACTTTGGATCATAGGAGTTTGGATTATATGGGAAAAATTCGGGAATGCTACACGCGATGCGCAGCACAACGGTTTCCTGGAATATTTGTAACCGCAGGCCGGCCGCAGATTTCGCAACTGGCAGCCACTGCAAAAACCGGCGGAACGGTATCGTCATTCTGCAGAATGTGTTCGGCGCGCATATCGCTCGCCGTAAAGATAGAAACAAACGGAGCTGGCGCCGCGGCCTTCTCGACGCTCGGCCTGCCTTTCGCTTCTTCACGCTCCACCAGGCACATGACGCCGACAACTTCAAATCCAAATTGGCGCGCGGCTTCGATGGCCTGCACGGTCGAGGCGCCGGTAGTGCAAACGTCATCGACAATCACGACTCTCGCACCTTTGATGCGATAACCTTCGATCCGTTGCCCGGTGCCGTGCTGCTTCTCGGCTTTGCGCACTAGGAATCCGTGCAGCTCACCGCTCACCACCGAGACCGCCACCACAATCGGATCCGCGCCCATCGTTAGGCCGCCGATCGCCTGTGGCTTCCAGCCTCGCTCACGGATTTCATCGAAGAATACTTCGCCGGTAAGGCGCGAACCTTTGGCGTCCAGAGTGGTGGTGCGGCAGTCGATGTAGTAGTCGCTGGTCCCACCCGAAGAAAGCTTGAACTCGCCCAGGCGGAAAGACTTACAAGCGAGCAGGTGCAGCAGCTCTGAGCGCGAGGTCTTCATGAAACCTTACGATATCAAATTTGCGGGATTGGCGAGAATTGGTGGCGGCGCAATCGCCGGGCGACCCTGCAGTTGGGCCCGGTTAAGCATGATAACCTTGAACATTCTCCCAACAATGACGCATCGAGGTATGAAATTGCAGAGTGCGCGACGGTTTTTTTTCTTCTTTTTTATTGGCTTCCTATTCATCATCTTTTGCAACTCGGCGCTGCCGACAAGGGCGTTCGCTGAGGGTACTCGGACCTGGGAACAATCGAAATTCGACGAGCTCACCAAGGGCACCGCCGCGGGAGTGGCGATTCAAAGCACCGGCGGCCTGGAACTCGCGCCCACTTTCAAGAATCTATACGCTACGCCTTCCACCTACATCTGGGCGATTGCGTCCGACGATGACGGCAACGTGTACGTAGCGGCAGGTGCGCCGGCACGGGTTTATCGAATCATGCCGGATGGCAAGGCATCGATTATCTTTGAGCCGAAAGAACTGCAGGTGCAAGCGCTGAAGGCTGGACCTGGCGGCGCAATCTTTGCGGCCACCGCTCCGGACGGGAAAGTTTACAAGCTCGAACATCAGTCTTCCGGTAAGTCGAAGCCTGCAAAAACGGAGTCGAATTCAGCAACTTCTTCCGAGAACAATTCCAAACCTGCCGTCGATCCTTCGTGGACGTCCTCTGTTTATTTCGAGCCCGGAACGAAATATATCTGGGATCTGGCTCTGGACAAGGCCGGCAATCTTTATGTGGCAACGGGCGATCACGGCGAAATTTTTCGGGTTACGTCGAAAGGCGAACACTCGGTCTTTTTCAAAAGCGATGAAACTCACATTCGCGTGCTGGCCTTTGATGCGAAGGAAAATCTGATCGCGGGCTCGGATGGCAGTGGACTCATCTACCGCATTTCTCCCGCAGGCGAAGGCTTTGTGTTGTACAGCGCGCCCAAGAAAGAGATCACTGCACTGGCTCTCGACCGCTCCGGCAATATCTACGCGGCAGCGGTTGGAGAAAAACGCGGCGGCGGTTCGAACTCGGGTGCGGTGGCTGCGCTGATCACGATGGGCGGCAATGCGCCGCTGGGCGCGTCCGCTCCGCAAGTTCCAGGTATGACGATTACGCCCGCTCCCGGTTCTCCGCCAACCACTGGAGTCTTTCCGTTCCCCGGCGGCGGCGTGAGCAGCGGCTCCGATGTTTATCGCATTGCGCCCGACGGTTCTCCCACCAAGGTGTGGACGTCGCATGAAGACATCGTGTATGCCCTGGCTTTTGACCCGCAGGGCCGCCTGCTGGCCGGCACGGGGAATCGTGGACATATTTTTGCGGTGACAGGCACTGACGATTTCTCCGATCTGCTCAAGGCTCCGGTTTCGCAGGTAACGGCGTTCGCCAAAGCTCCGGGCGGCGGCTTATACGCGGCGACCAGCAACCTGGGGAAAGTGTTTGTACTCGGGCCTCGACCCGAATCCGGCGGCACGTATGAGAGCGATGTGTTCGATGCGAGACTGTTCTCGCGCTGGGGCCGTGCCGAGTTTCGCGGCGCCGGGAACGTTGAACTCTTTGCACGCAGCGGCAACGTGGACAATCCCGACCGCAACTGGTGCGAGTGGAAGAAAATCGATCTTTCCAAAGACGCGGAAACCGGAATTCCGCCGGCGCGCTACGCCCAGTGGAAAGCCGTCCTCCATACGGGAAGCACCGCACCTCGCGTCGACAGTGTCGTGCTCAATTATCTTCCGAAGAATGCCGCCCCTGAAATCGACGATGTTACGGTGCAAGTGGGAGTGAAGTACCAGGCTGCGGCGAAATCATCGGGAGCAAGTATCAGCAGCGGATCGGACATGAGCATCTCTTCAGGCAGCCACTTCGATGCGTCTCCTACGAGTTCGCACGATCGAGATTCCATTGGCGTGCGATGGAACGCGCACGATGAGAACGACGACCAACTGGTTTACTCGCTCTATTACCGCGGCGACGGCGAAAGCCGTTGGCTGCTGCTGAAAGACGACTTGACCGACAAAGCCTACTCATTCGACGCCAGTTTGCTGCCGGATGGCGGCTACACCATCAAGGTGGTCGCTTCCGACTCGCCTTCGCATTCGCCCGGCGAGTCGTTGACTGCGTCGAAAGAGAGTCGCCGGTTTGAGGTCGATACCACGCCTCCACGCATCGAGAATCTCGCGGTGGTGGTCGAGGGCGGACAGATTCATGTGACCTTCCGCGCCGGGGATGGTTTCTCTCCGATCAAGCGTGCGGAATATTCGGTGGATGCAGGGGACTGGACGTACGTCGAGCCAGTCGGACAGCTATCCGATGCAAGAACGGAGAACTACGATTTCAAGATCATGCCGGAAGCCGCAAAGGATGGTGTAGCTTCCTCTGAGCATGTGGTCGTGGTACGGGTTTACGACCGCTACGACAATATGGGAGCGGCAAAAACCATTTTGCGCAGCAAGTGATCTTACCCCTGAGATTTCCACGAAAAAAGATCGCGCTGGAGCATTTCTTCCAGCTCCTCAACCTCCGATCGAAGTTTTTTGTATAGCCACTTCAAGACGTCTTCAGGCACGGGTGGAAAAGGCGGTCCTCCGCCTAGCGCCAGTTTTCGCAGCGGCGTGCTTTTTATAGCGACAACCAATCGATCGAGCCGCTGGGCTTTTAACCATTCGGCCACTACCATCGCGCTCCGCGTTCGAAAGTAGCTCCTGGGGCGAGTCATGGGTTTCGAGCCGTGCAGGAACTCGCATTGCGACGGTTTAAGCACGAAGCGGGAGATTCCGATAAAATCCCCCACGGAATCCGCAAACGATTGTGGATGTTCACAGAGATCGTCGTAGATGCCCACCATGACATTCCTGGCACCGAAGTGCTGTTGCCACTGCCTGAGGTTGCGCGCGTAGCTGCTCGATTCCATGAATTCGGGGTCGCTTTCGATCGCCTCTTCAAAACTCCCGCGTATCATGCCGTAGGCACTCTTCAACCGGTAGAGAGACAACAGGCGCTCAACCGGGTTGCGGAATACGCAAACGATCTTCGCATCCGGCACAATCACAGCCATCCGTTCCCGCGCTTGCGCCGATGCGAAGTAAGTGGGCGCGACTTCACCCATACGGCGCTCGCCGCTCGAATTCTCATAGTGAGCTAGGTACCATTTCAGACCGCGGTGAAAATGAGTGTCGAAAAACCGGGTCTCTTTCGAAGGGCTGGGCAATAATGTGTGCGGGCTAAGGATTTCATGCAGCCAGCTACTGCCGGTTCGGGGAGGCCCGATAATGAAAAACGATGGAAGCGCACAGCGGTCCTCAGGAAGGACATGATCAACGGCCGAGCCGGCGGTACCATCGACTAGGTTTTCATACGCGAGATTCTCCGCCATCTCTCGGAAAGCAAGATCCTCCGCCCGGAATTCGGCCATCTTCCCTCTTTCACCGACTTCACAATTCTGGACAGTGCCCGGAGCATCCGCCTTTTGACGAACGGCTTTTTCTAATATGAATCCGGAAGCTTGCTCGCGACGTGGCAGACGTGCTCTACATCGCACGAAACGGTATCGAGTCGATTCGGATGACAATTCACCGAATTGGGTTGTCAAAATTTCTCGGCAGATTGGTGAAAAACGGGTTCCACCGGGTTGTGGGCCGGTGCAGTGCCCTGAATGAAGGATCAAATGTTCATGTCTCTTTTCGCGGTCAAGCTAGGCCAAAAAGCGTCTTCTCGCCTTCCCCGCAGTCGTTCAAACTCGGAATGACATGGTCTCCGGCCTCCGTTCAAACTGCTCGGTCGTATTCGTGATGACCCTGCTCCTGGCGGGATTACTAGCGGCCACCGTGTCTTCTGGAGGAAATGTAACGCTCTCCTGGACCACGTACAACGCAACCTACAACATCGTGTCGCCCGGAGCGGGCGCAGTTCGCGGGACCAGTGTCGTCGTGAATCCGACCGCCACTACTACCTACACTCTTTACTCCACGAACCAGTTTGGCCGCACGACCTCAACGGTCCCTGTAAACCGTGCAGTAGTTCTGCATCTGTCATCGCTAGCAAGCACCGTGAGGGAAAGGGAGCACTGCGCGATCCGGGCCGCAGTTCCACGATAGATTCAACCCCAAGGAGTCGAAGAAGTTGCGGTAGTTTCCTCCTGCTGAGCCGATGCATCTTCTCCACAAACCTCCGCATCGAAAGAATTAACCATGCAGTTAATTCGTAAAGTTTCGTCAATGGGTCGGAGGTGACCTTCATGACACACTTCGTAACAAAGTTCGTAACAAAGAAAGGTTTGTTGAGAACGGTAGGATCGCTGCTGGCGGCGGGATTGTTGAGCGCGACACTGGTCGCGGAGACTGCGCCCGCGGCTGCGGCCCGCCACGACAATCAAATCACAAACACGGTCACACAGAAGCTGGCTGCCAAGAGCCAGTTTCGCGATGTGAGGTTCACGGTGGAAGACGGCATTGTCACGCTTACGGGGACCGTCGATCTCTACCAGCGCAAACTCGACGCGGCCAAGCTCGCTCGCAAAACTGCGGACGTGCAGGGCGTGCGCAACCTGATTACGGTGGCCACGCCGAGCGTTGCGGACGAGCAACTGGAGCAGAAACTGGCTCGCAAGCTCACGTACGTACGGTCCGGATATGACAGCACGTTCGACTACTTCGCGCTCAGTGTGAAGGATGGAGTGGTGATGGTGGAGGGGCAGGATCGTACCGGCGTGGGGCGCGACGAAGCGCTGGCCGACATTTATAACCAGCCGGGCGTAAAGGATGTGGTCGAGAATATTTCGCTGGAACCGGTTTCGCTGTTCGACGACGGACTGCGTGTACGCGCAGCCCGGGCGATCTACCGCGATCCGGTGCTTAGCAAATACGCGATCGATCCGGCGCGTCCGATTCGCATCATTGTCGACAACGGCCACGTGACGCTCTACGGCTCCGTGATCAACTCCATGGACAAAGAAGTCGCCGGTATTCGAGCCAACCAGCTTTTCGGCGCCTTCAGCGTTGAGAACAAACTGGTGGTCGAGAAGGACTCTGGCCAGGCTGGGATGTAATTGCTTCGACGGGGAGGAACTGGCGCGGCGCAAGCCGCGCCAGTTTGCGCGCGATTCATTTCGGAAAAACGATCCACGGCTGGAGTCTGATTCAAGGGAGCCGGTTGATAAGCGACGCCACGTATCCCGCACCGAATCCATTATCGATATTCACCACGCTCACATTCGATGCGCAGGAATTCAACATGCCGAGCAGAGCAGTCAGTCCCTGGAACGACGCACCATAACCTACGCTGGTAGGCACTGCGATCACTGGAACACCGACCAGGCCGCCAACCACACTGGGCAAAGCTCCTTCCATGCCGGCACAGACGATGACGACCCGAGCTTTCGTCAGTACCTCGCGATTGGCCAGAAGCCGATGGATCCCGGCAACGCCTACGTCGTAGAAGTGCTCGACCTCGTTGCCCATAACTTCGGCCGTGACGACGGCCTCTTCCGCCACAGGAATGTCGCTGGTTCCCGCCGAGACCACGGCGATCATTCCCTTGCCGTAGGCGTGAGTGTCGCGCTGCAACACGATCGCTCGCGCCAGTTCGCGATACTCGGCCGCACGAATTTTCTTCTTTACCGCGGCGAATTGCTTTTTGTCAGCGTGGGTCGCCAGCACGTTGCCGCCATGCTTCGCTAATCGCGCAAAGATTTCTGCCATATGCGAGGCAATCTTCCGCTCGCCAAAAATAATCTCAGGCATGCCCACCCGCAAGGCACGATGATGATCGACTTTAGCGAAGCCGAGATCCTCGAAAGGCAAATGGCGCAGGCGATCGACGGCGTCGTCAGGCGTGATCTTGCCCCGGCGCACCTGCTCGAAGAGTTTGCGAATGGACTCGGCGTTCACGATTGAAGATTCGGCTTCCCGCGCCCAGCGTGTAGCCAAGCGGAGTCTAGCTTAGCACCGGATGCGGATGGGAGTGTTCAATCGCGGGCAGCACGCGATCTGGGGCGGACTCTGGCAAGCACCGCAGTGCAGACCTTGCGGGCGAGGCCCAGTTCATCGATGTGGGCGAGAAACAGGCGGCGTAGCCCGCGAGGCTTCACTCTTCCCGCGATATAAGCGTCGTAGATCGCACTTCCCAGACGGTAACCGCAATCGCGAGCGGTTGCTTCGAACTTCTCCGCGTCGGCGCGAATTGCGATCTGCGCGGCTTTTTCAAATGCTGCGCGCGACAGCGCTGGATTATCTTCGGCTGGCGATGGCCGCGATGGATAAAGCACTCGCGAGCCAAAGTAAGCCACGGCGTCTTCGATCACTTGAGTAAAAAAACTGTCGTAGGCCGCGCGAGCGTCGGCATGCACGCCTTCAGAATTTGCGCCCGCTGCTCCCACGCGACGTGGAAGCCCACGGCAGGCGTGATGCAGAAAGCGAGTTGCATCTTCGGCAGCGTGCACCATTTGAAATTCGCGAACGTAAAAGGCATTTACCTGCGGCAAGTAAGCGCTGCCGCGTTCCTCGACCGTCGCCAGCATCGCTTCCCGCTCTTCCTCGTTTACACCTTTGCGGGAGAGCAGCCTGCGCAGCATCGCATGGGACGAGTTGCCGTGCACCTCCGGCAGCATGTCCACGAGAAATTTCGGTTGCGTGCCGTTGTGCGGCGAATAGCGGTTGATCTCAAGAAAGCTGGCAAGACTGTCAATCAAATTGTAAATCGTGGGCGCGAAGTCTGGCCCGGTATCGCAGCGGCTCCACTGATCGAGAAACAGACGGTAGCTTTCGTATTTCTCGAGCGGCGTGGCGTTGAAGACGCAGAGGATGTTGTCGTTCACCCTCACCGCCTCGACCTTATCGTGCCGCTCGCCTGCCGCCCGCCAATAAAGCGCGTCAACATTCTGCAAAATGGTGAGGATTTTCGCCTCGGGAATTTCCTGCTGCAATACGCGCGGCAGATGTCCCGGCGCAAGATGAGATTCGCCGAAGAGTACAAAGACTGCCGCGCCGGGATGGCGCTGGCGGATCTCGGCAATTTTCGCGGCGGCGTGCCGGTCACGCGCGCTGATTTTACGCAAGTTCTCGCGGGGCATGCAATCGAGGCCGTAGAGACCATCGGCATGATCGCGAGCGGTGACCAGCAGTTCGTGAAACGGAGTCCAGTCGTATCCCCAATCCAAATCGAAACGGATGCGCTGCCGTAGTTCGCCTTCGTCGATCTCGCGGCGCCACCATTCTTCGAGGATGTGCTGATCGCGCGCGAAAATTGTTTCTACTCCGAGAACGACCCGGCGGTCGCCGACCAACGCGCGCTGCTCGATGAGGGAGGCGGCATAGCGCTGGGCCGCCGCCAGCGCGTGATAGTCGCCGATCAAAACAATGTCGGCGTCGCGCAAGGCATTGTGAATCTGCTGAGAGTCGAGAATACAATCGTAACTGCGGAATGCTTCGGTAAACTCGCGAAGATATTTGCGTCGACTGTGCGAATCCTGAGCGCGGATTTCGCGTTCCACTCCGGCCAGCGCCTGAAGTTGCGCCGCACTGCGCCGGATTCGCAAATTGACAGTCGATGCCATAAAAGCGGCCTAGCTACTGGCTCCTAGCCTCACTTCTTGGTTCTTAAGAGTCTCGTTCTTAAACTCTCGTTCTTAGATTCTCTACCTTGACTTCCGCTTCGCCGACTCCCTATGCTCCAAACTCGGGGCTGCGCTGCCTCGCGGAGAAATCTTGCCGAATCTTCTACCTCAAAATCTGACCATCGCGACCACCGGAGCCAGCGGGGCAGTGTTTCTTCGTCAACTTCTGCTCACGGTCGAGCAAGATGCGCGCATTCATACCGTGAACTTCATTGCGTCCGATTCCGCTCTGCGCGTGATGGCCGAAGAACTTGGCATCAAAGGCCGCGCGAATCTCATCCGCCAAATCATCGGCACTGCTGGTTCCGCCGCACGTTTCTCAAAATCCTCAGCCCGCGCTGCAAGTTCCCTAGCCGGAGTCAAAATCAAAGAGCACTCGAACGCTGACATTGGAGCGAACGTGGCGAGCGGCTCTTATCCCGCCGACGGCATGATCGTGATCCCTTGCAGCGTGGGCACTTTGGCCCGTATCGCTAATGGCGTCGCGTCGCACCTCATCGAACGCGCAGCCGACGTTTGCCTGAAAGAAAAGCGCCCGCTGGTGCTGTGCGTCCGCGAAACTCCGCTGAACAAAATCCACATCCGCAATATGTACCGAGCCGCCGACGCAGGAGCGACGATCTTTCCGCTGATTCCCGCCTTCTACTACCGTCCCGCGAGCCTGGATGCCATGGCCCGCGAGTTCGCCTGTCGCGTGCTCGCCCATCTGGGACTCCCCCAGCCCAATGCCTTCCGTTGGAAGGGTTAAGCTTGCGGCGGGTTCACCACCTACAGGCAAAAAGTCTTCAACCTAAAGAAAATCGGCGTAACAGGGGAGAACTTCAGTGTAGAGAGCCCTTAGAGCAGGTCCCAGATACCCGGCGGTCATGTACGAGCGGGAAAAATTATTGCTGCGACCTTCGCTTCCAATTTTCCCCGAATTTCCTAAGCGACGATCCTGGTTTCCTGGCGTAGAATGCGGCAAATCCCTGGGTGGGATATTCAGTGTCTTTGACGATTCATCAATCACCGCGAGACAAAAATAAATTCGTGTCCTCGGCTTTGCCGGCGCAGAGATTTTTCTTAGCCTCCGCTTATATATGCTTGCTGCTGCTCGCTGCGATTCCTGCTGCAGCCGACGATCGCAATCCTTTGGCGGGAGATGCCAAAGCCGCGAAGGCGGGCGAGTATGAATTCCGTATCAACTGTGCGCTGTGCCACGGCCTCGGAGCGCGCGGCGGCGGACGTGGACCTGACTTGACTCGCGTGCAGAAAAAGCATGCTCACTCCGATGCGGAGATGTTTCAGGTGATCAGTAGCGGAATCCCGGGCACTGCCATGCCCTCCAACGGAACCAATGGTCAGGGCGTCGGCATGACCGACGAGGAAATTTGGCAAATCATCGCTTATATCCGCAGCGTCGAGGTGAAAGCGCCGGCCAAGACTATCGGCAACGTGGCGCACGGCAAAGAGCTCTTTTACGGAGATGCGAATTGCTCGCTGTGCCACATGGTGGAAGGCAAAGGCGGACGGCTGGGCCCGGAGCTGACTTCCGTGGGCGGCTCTCGGACCAGAGAGGCAATGATCGATTCGGTGCGCAATCCCAGCCGGCACCTGGCGTGGGGATTGACCGAGTCGACGAAGGAATTTCCTCAGGAGTACGAAACCATCACGGTGGTCACGGCCAATGGGAAAAAAATCAAAGGCGTCGCCTTGAACGAGGACAGCTTCAGCGTTCAGATGATGGATTCGAGCGAGCAGATTTATTTGCTGGAAAAAGACAAGCTGCGCTCTTTCAGCAAGAGCCGCGAATCGATCATGCCAACCTACACGCTTGACGCGTTGAGCAACAAGGATCTCGATGACATCATCGCTTTCTTAACCAGCGTGGGGGCGAAATGAGAGGCCGGAACGCTCTGATCGTTGTTCTAGCTTTCAGCTTCGCGGCGACGATCGCTCATGCTCAGGTAACATTCGAGCGCATAGTAAACTCCGGCAAGGAGCCGCAAAACTGGCTCACCTATTCGGGAGACTATTCCGGACGCCGCTTTAGCCCGCTCGACCAAATCAACCCAACCAATGCGCGCTCGATGGTGGCGAAATGGGTCTACCAAACCGGGGCAACCGGCAAGCTTGAGACAACGCCGCTGGTAGTCGATGGCATTCTCTACGCAACCGCACAGGACGATCGCGCCTTCGCTCTCGATGCCCGCACCGGCCGGCCCATCTGGATGTATCAGCGCCAACTCCCCGGAGACATTCGCCCGTGTTGCGGGCGCGTGAATCGGGGCCTGGCGATTCTGGGCGACAAAGTTTTTCTCGGCACGCTCGATGCCCACGTGATCGCGCTCGATGCGAAGACGGGAAATGTAGCCTGGGATGCAGTCGCCGCTGATTATCAGAAAGGTTACAGCTTTACGGTCGCACCGCTCGCCGTGAAAAATCTCGTGGTCATCGGCGTTTCCGGCGGAGAGTATGGCGTGCGCGGCTTCATCGATGCCTACGATGCGACGACCGGCGCTCGAAAATGGCGCTTCTATACAGTTCCAGGCCCTGACGAACCTGGTCACGAAACATGGGAAGGCGATTCGTGGAAAGTCGGCGGAGCGCCGGCGTGGAATACTGGAACCTACGACCCGGCGACCAATCAAATCTTCTGGCCTACGGGGAATCCTGCGCCCTCGAATCGCGGCGAGGGACGCGCCGGCGACAATCTCTACAGCAACTCGCTGCTCGCGTTGAATGTCGATACAGGCCAGATGAACTGGAGCTTTCAGTTCACCAAACACGACGAGCATGACTGGGACGCGACCCAGGTTCCGATCATGATCAATTCCGACAGCAAGCATATGATCGCGCAGGCAAATCGCAACGGCTTTTTCTACGTGCTCGACCGCTCGACCGGAAAACTGATTTCGGCGACCGCATATGGCAAAATCACGTGGAGCGATCACAAAGATGCCGAAGGCCGGCCGGTGGCGAACAAAGAAGCATCGCCGACTCTCGCGGGACACACCGTCTGTCCCGGCGCATTGGGTACGACGAACTTCATGGCTCCGGCCTACGATCCGCAGACTTCGCTGTTCTACGTGACCGCGCGCGATCAGTGCGACATTTTTTCAACGGCTCCGCAGCCGTATGAAGCTGGGCACGCCTATTACGGGAGCGCATATTTTCCTTCGGACGAGGCTGAACCTTACCGCGGATTCCTGAAGGCAATCGACCCCGCGACTGGGGAGATCAAGTGGAAGTTTGAGCACACGTCTCCAACATGGTCCGGTGTTTTATCGACCGCTGGTGGATTGGTTTTCACGGGCGACGCCGAAGGCAACTTCATCGCTCTCGACGCGGCGACCGGCAAAGTATTGTGGCATTTCCAGATGGGGGGCGCAGTTTATGCGGCGCCGATCGCCTTCGCCGTGGACGGCAAGGAATACGTCGCAATCGCCGCAGGCAGCGCGGTGTATGCGTTTGGCCTGCCCTGAAAGCGCGGTGCGTTGCGTAGTTCTCGCTGGAATATGCCGCGCAGTAGAACCTTTAAGATTCTAGAACGTTAGAACTGCAAAACGATTCCGCCCGAGATTCTCGCATTTCTCTGCCGCGTTGCCAGCCCTTGAAATAACTGCTGAGGACCCAACGCGTCGTCGTAGAACTTGGTTAAATTCAGGGTGGTGTGGAAGTAGTCCACCTGCGGGACACGAAGGGCAACATGGTGGATGATCTTAAAATCGAGTCCCCCTCCCAGCGCCATGGTGAAGTCATCGTAGCTTGTGGCGGCAACCGGCAGTGGAGATGCAAGCCCGCTCCCGCTGATCGTATTCGCGCTCAAACTGGTGCGCTCCCAGCCAAACAGCGCATGGACGTATGGAATCAGCCTGGTTTTGTTTCTGTAGGAGACCACCGGTCCCGCGAGAATGTAATACTCGCTCTCCTCCGGCAATCCGCTGACCCCGCTTGCGCTCGAGGCAGTAATGGGCGCACCCCTGTGCCCGCCGAAGTCAGCAGCAATGCCTACCCAGCGGTTGGCATTGTACTGGCCTTCCGCCGTCCAGCCCGTGAAGTCGGATCTTACTCCGAAGGTGTCGGATGGCGCACGCAGCGCCGTATCCAAGGTTAGGCCAATGAGTTTGCCGGTATCCTCGTGCAGGAAGGAAAAGCCTCCGAATACCTGCACTTTCGGGGTTGAGTCTTGAGCGAGGGCGATGGAACCAAGGAGGCAAGCCAGAGCGGCAGTTACGGCGAAACGAATCATTCCCAAGTTTTTCCTTTCAAATCGCTCCTCCGGTGGGAGCAGCCTGCGACAACCGGAATAAATAGGGCACTGTGCTTCACACCCATTCTATCCATGAACTTAGTTAGGAGCGCGCGGGCGCTTGACCGGGTTGCCAGCGCTTCCATAATAGCCTCATGTTCTTTTGAAAAAATCGAAGGAAGGCTCCACGGAATTGTCCTGCCTGTCTTTCTCTGGCTATCTTTCCCTGCTTATCTTCGGCTCACAAATCTCCAGCGAGAGACAACGTCACCAAGAAAATACAAAGCTTTGACCGGCATATGACAAGGGCCTAAAGCGCTGCGCGCTACTCTCCGCTTACACCGTGACCCAATGCAGCAGAGGAATACGGTGATTAGGGAGAGAATCCATGAAGCAACTTACGGAGGTACTGGAAAGCGCCGCCAATCGGCGCTCATTCCTGAAGAACGGCATGGTCGCCGGCGCGGTGGCGACTGTAGGAGCTGGCATTCTGGGCAGCGGGCTTCCCGCATTCGCTCGCGAGACCAACGATTCAACCATTACTAAGGGTGATATCAACATTCTCCGCTTTCTTGCGGCAGCAGAAATTCTCGAGACCGATCTCTGGGAGCAGTACACCGAACTCGGCGGCGTGCAAGACGGCGAAGAGTCCGGAGTGAATGGCGGAAGTCCGGCATACATGGCCGCGCTGCAGATTCTCGACAGCGACATGCCGCAGTACATCCACGACAACACCGATGACGAAAGAAGCCATCAAGCCTTCATCAACGCATTCCTGGAATCGATTGGCGCCGATCCGGTAAACCTCGATCAGTTTGCCAATCTGCCCAGCAGCAAAGCTACGGGAGCCAAAGATATGGGGCGGCTCACCAACCTGATGAACCTGACCGTGGACACCAGCTTTTGGACTCGCTATCGCAGCGCCACCGAAAACCCTGACCTGAATCCGAACTTTGCTTTTGGACAGTCGGAAGTGATCGTGAATCGAACCGCAATCCCGAGAACCGATGATGATTTGAATGGCCCTGCACACATTGCTCCTTTTAATATCCCTGATCATCTCAAAGCAATCGCATTCACCGCTGGATTCCATTTCTGCGCCATTGAGCAGGGCGGCAGTAGCCTCTATCCTTCTCTGGCTCAAAGGGTCAACAATGTGGATGTTCTGCGCATTCTGCTCAGCATTGGCCCCACCGAAACTGCGCACTTCCAAACCTGGCATGACAAGGCCGGCAACGTCCTCACTGTAACTGATGTAGATCCGGTGACGGGCGCCAAGGTTACTTTCAAACAACTCTCGACCAACCAGCCGGAGTCGTTGCAAGGCAACCTGATCATGCCGGAACCTTGCCCGTTCCTCAATCCCAAGTTCCCGCCCTGTTCCATCATTCGCCCGACCAATACGGCCGGGGCGGCGATGGGAGCGGTGAAGGGTCTCACGGCCGACGGGCTTTTCATCGGTCAATCGCAGGAGTTCTTTGCCGCTCTGAACAAGCTGGCCGCGGCGGCGGATGCGGCGCAGCGGGGTTTCTAGTTACCTGGGAGAGGCGCTGTGCCACGGGGAAGGCATAGCGCCTGTTTCTTTTCGCGTATCAATTTTTTCGGATTCTTGACGGGAGGAATTTATGTTCGAAGGATTGTTTCAACCGACTCACTTGCTCATCATCGCCGGAATTGCTTTGCTGATCTTTGGCCCCAAGAAACTGCCGGAGCTCGGGAAAGGTCTGGGCGAAGGCGTGCGCGGCTTCAAGTCTGCGATTCAGGGCAAAGAGAATTCGCCAGTATTACCGGCGGCGATACCGAAGGCACCCGAAGAAAAAGCATGATAGGTGGAGCTAAGATCGGCGTTCGGGATCGACGGTCTGGTCGAAATAGATCCAGAGCACGCGGGCAAATAAGGTGATCGTAGGCGCGAGCGGCAAAAACAAGACGACGGCCCAGATTGTGTCTTTCGTGATCCACCATCCGGTGATGGACCACAGCAGTGCCGCGAAGATGCTAACGATCACGATTCCCAAACCGTAACTCACGTACATAGCGCCCAGAAAATAGCCGGGTTCGCGCTCAAACCTGAGATCACAGATCGAGCACCGTTCATTCATCTTGGGGAATCCGCGAAAGATGGAATAGCGAAAAATGCTGCCCATGCGGCAGCGGGGACAGCGCTGACAAAGAATGTCTCCCACAGTCGAGAGTTTTGTGGCGTTTCTCATCTTTATCGTTGTCATTGTCATTCCGCCAGCCGAGGCTTCTAAGCCAGCAGGTGGAAACAGTGACATCCTCGACACCCACTTTCGTAAAGGTTGACGCACAGGGCGACTCCGTACTAATCTGCGATTACACCGGAAAGGAGGTGGTCGAATGACAAGTTCTGATTGTAGTGGTAAGTGTGGGAGTCTAAGACCAGGTGAGGTGGCTGAGACTTAGAGCTGGTTGCTCTAAGCGGGGCTCCGGAGCGGTTGCAGAAAATGCAACGCCCGCGAGCTACAGCCCGCACACTAGCCGGTGAGTACGGATGCAGGCATCGCGTTGGTCGCGCGAAGGCCTGCGACCTTGGGCTTCGGCCCGGTCTTCAGTCCATGACCCGGGAGTTGCCGTGAGAGGCCACGTAGAGTGACCACCTCTTGGTCAATCCCAAACAGTCCACCGGACGGCCCGCAGGTTCATTCTGCGGGCCGTTTGACGTTTAACGGAGTCACACTTTGGATATCCATCTGGTCGATGGCACATACGAGTTGTTCCGGCATTATTACGCGCTGCCTTCCGCCAAGGATTCTGAGGGGCGAGAGGCCGCTGCGGTTCGAGGTGTTCTAGCCTCGGTGCTGGGCATGATGAAGGACGGCGGCGCCACGCATGTTGCCGTCGCAACCGACCACGTAATCGAATCCTTTCGCAACGATCTTTGGCCGGGTTACAAGACTGGAGAAGGCATTGAGCCCGACCTGTGGGCGCAATTCCCCCTGCTCGAAGAAGTACTTTCGGCGGCCGGCATTGTAGTCTGGCCAATGGTAGAGTTCGAGGCCGACGACGCGCTCGCGGCTGCGGCGGCCACGGCCGGTCGAGATGACCGCGTCGAACGCGTCATCATTTGTACGCCGGATAAAGACCTTGCCCAATGTGTGCGTGGCGCGCGCATCGTGCAACTGAATCGCCGAACCCGCGTATTCCTGGACGAGGCCGGCGTGATCAAAAAATTTGGGGTAGGCCCGGCGTCGATCCCGGACTACCTAGCATTAGTGGGCGATAGTGCGGACGGTTATCCGGGACTTCGAGGCTGGGGCGCGAAGTCGTCGGCCGCCGTTCTTGCCAAGTTTCTCCACCTGGAATCCGTTCCCACGGACTGGCGCGAGTGGAAAGTGAATGTTACAGGCGCGGGTGCGCTCGCTGACGTTCTCTCGCGTGAACGCGAGCAAGCCATGCTATTTCGGACGCTCGCGACACTCCGAACTGACATCGCGCTCTTCGAGGATGTCGATGAATTGCGCTGGAAGGGACCCACATCCGCCTTTACCGATATCGCCGCTCGTTTGGACGCAGCGGTTACGGAACCTCGGCGTTCCGCTTCCCGGCGGTAAAGTGCAAGCCTGAATCGCACAGCGAACGTAATGCTCGCTATAACGAAACAACGAGGACGGACGCAGTTTCTCGCCAATCCTCGCCTCACTAATCTCGACCAAGCAAATCAGCTTGCCCGCGGTAACGGTCTGTCCGTCTTTTGCCAATCGGCCGGGGCCTCGGCAGTGGACGCAACGTCCTGGGCGCCGGTGCGTTGCAGAATTTGTTTCGCTTTCAGAGTCCAGTCACGATCGTCGCAGTGGACGGAGAGCAGAATTCCGCCATCCTTCACACGGCCTTCGTAACGCTTCGCTTCGTACTCAGGAATTCCCATCCCAACAAGGGCTCCGGTGATTCCTCCGACCGCGCCGCCCACGCCCACACCCGCCAGCGCGGCCATGATGGGCCCGGCCGCGATCAGCGGCCCGACGCCCGGAATAGCCAATGCCCCGATTCCGGCGAGCCATCCTAAGACGCCGCCAACGACAACCCCTGTGGTCGCTCCTGCTGCCGTGCCCTCGGGAGCTTTGGTATTTTTCTCTACCGCAAAATCTTTTGTACCTTTGTTTTCGGGAAACAGAACCGAAACATCCGTATTACGAAATCCTTCTGAGCGAAGGGCATCGACCGCATATTCTGCGTCAGCGTAGGTTTGATAAATCCCGAATGCTGCAGTATTTTTCGACATGAGTACTCCTTGGATAGTGCGTCTATGATGGCCGCCGCTGGACACAAGGTTGTCTGTTGAGGGAATCCCCTCAGCGTTGAGGATCAGAACCGGTTCGGAAGTACCGTCAACCTTGTATATGCCACGCTAGCGCGCACTTGGCCGATTGACTGCACTCGCAGTATCCTTGCCGGGTGTCCTATCTCGACGGATCCTATCTAGACGAGCAACGGGAGCGCCGACGCCTGGCCGATAACTACGCCAGCATGACCGACGGGGAGTTGCAGAAGCTCGCTCAGAATGCGGATTCGCTGACCGACGTGGCTTGGGATACGCTGGAAGACGAACTGGATCGCCGCCATCTCGAACTTCCGGGCGACGAGCATTCCGAAGACGAATATTCCGAGGCACAAGAAAAGCGACAGCAACTTGAAGTGCAGGAGCTCGTCACCGTCCGAAAATTCCGCGATCTTCCGGAGGCGCTGCTGGCCAAAGGCAGTCTAGAATCGGCGGGCATCGAATGTTTTCTAGCCGACGAAAACCTCGTGCGTTTGGACTGGTTTATCTCAAACTTCATCGGCGGCATCAAGCTCAACGTGCGGCCCACGGACGAGGCGAACGCGCGCAAGCTGCTTGACGAGCCGATCCTCGAAGGCCTCTACGTGCAGGGCGTTGGACTGTACGAGCAGCCGCGATGTCCTAAATGCCAATCGCTCGATGTGAACTTCCAGGAGCTCGACCGTCCCATCGCCTATATGAGTGCATTCCTCCGCGTGCCGCTGCCTGTGCAGCGTCCAGCGTGGCATTGCCAAGCCTGCGATGCGGAATGGGAAGACGACGGGGCTGAGTGTGGCAGTGGCGAGCCATGACCGTAGGAGCCCCTGACGCCGTTGTTCCGCGCCGGTTACGCGTAGTTTCTGATATAACTTCAGCGTGATGCGGAGCGTTAACAATGGTTAAATCGGTCGCGGTCGTCGTTGGCAGCTACCTGCTCTCTGTTGTTCTTGTGCTTGCAACCGACCCGTTGCTTTCCCGCCTTTTTCCCGGCGATTTCGTGAAAGGCCGTATTCCCTCCGATACGGCTCTCATGGCGAGTACGGGCCTGTTCGTGGTCGTCTCCATCCTTTGTGCGTGGCTCTGTGCCCGTTTCGCTCCCAACCGCAGCGCGCGTCACGTACTCTGGTTTTTTGTGCTGGGCGAGGCGATGGGCATTGCCGCAATCATTCCCAACTGGAGCAAGGGCTGGCCGCACTGGTACTGGTTGTCCTGGCTGCTCACCTGGCCGGTGAGTTGCTGGATCGGTTGGCTATTTGCCGGACGTCGGGCTGATCTGGCGAATGCACAGTCAGTCGGGGTGGGCAGCTAGCGTGACAGGATTGAATTGCGCTATCGCACGGGCGATTAAGTGCTCTTCAGCGTAGCGAATCCTTTGTAGATCACATCCAGCGTGTCCTCCGCCAGTTTCAATGACGACAACTCTTCCCGGGTAAACCATCGCACTTCTGCTGCGTCGCTTGCGGCGGCGAGATCTCCCGCAACCCGGCGGCACAGAAAATCAATCAAAACGTAGTGATATTGCACGCGCTTTTCGGCATTGCGCAGGACGCGGTCGTAGACGCCAAGCAGTTCGCCGGGTTCAACGATAAGCCCAGTTTCCTCGCAGGCCTCGCGCACGGCGGCTTCGCGCACCAGTTCGCCAACTTCGAGCACACCTCCGGGGATGGACCACTCGGCTTGCAGCGGGGGGTGAGCGCGCTTGACCAGCACAACGCGGGAGTCTTCGATGATGATGCAGCCGACTCCTACCAGTGGTGCTTCAGGAAATTCGCGTTGCATGGTGGAAGCATTCTAAAGCGAATTCAGAAGTTGGAGTGGTGCGGGCGACGCCGAGCTTGCGCTCGGCTGGACAGCCGAGGGCGGCTGTCCCTACATAAATCCTTTTATATACGTCGTTTCTCTGTGACTCTGGGTCTCTGTGGTTAAATGGTGGTCGCTATGGCACTGGAAGAATACAAACGAAAGCGGCGGTTTGATGAGACGCCGGAGCCTGCCGGCGAAGTTGAGAAAAAGTCTACGCATCGATTCGTGGTGCAGAAGCATGATGCCACGCGCCTTCACTATGACTTTCGCCTGGAGATGGAGGGCGTGCTGAAATCGTGGGCGGTCCCCAAAGGCCCGTCGCTCGATCCTGCCGATAAGCGCCTCGCGATGCAGGTCGAGGATCATCCCGTTTCGTATTTCGATTTCGAAGGCATCATTCCGGAAAACAACTACGGCGCAGGCACGGTAATGGTCTGGGACGTGGGCACATGGCAGCCGCTTTCTCCAGTTGCGGTGGAAGGAAAATATGTACCGGGAACCGACGCCGAAGCCGTCGCAATGCTCGCCAAAGGCGATTTGAAATTTCGTCTCGACGGCAAGAAGCTGAAAGGCGATTTTGCGCTGGTGAAAATGAAGGGCCGCCGCCCAGGCAGTAAAGGCACTGAATGGCTGCTGATTAAGAAACATGACGATCACCAGGTCGAAGGCTACGACATCGATGCTTATGACGAGTCTGTGCTGAGCAAGCGTAGCCTGGCCGAAATCGCGGGAGACGCAGGATCGAAAGAGTGGAGGAGCCGTCCTGCCGGCGGTAGCGGAAAGCTGAAAGCGGCCTGGCTCGCCGATGCCGTGGCGAAGCTCGATAAAAAAAAGCTGGAAGAAAATAAGCTAGGAAAGAAAACGAATGGCAGGAAGCCGGTGGCTAAAAAAAAACAAAAGAAATAAACACAGAGGGCACAGAGGATCGCAGGGTAAGTCACGGTGAACCAAAACCCAAGCCTTACCCTGTGTCTTCCGTGCCCCCTGTGTTAGAAGCCGTCGTTTCCCCCTCCTCAGCTCCCGTCAAGCGGCCCATGCCCTCCGCCATTCACCCCATGCTGGCTACCTCGATCGACGAGCCTTTCAATGGTGCCGACTGGGTCTTCGAAATCAAGTGGGACGGTTACCGTGCGATCGCCTTCATTGAAGATGGCAGAGTGCGTCTGGTCTCGCGAAATCAGAATGAATTGACGCCACGCTACCCCGAACTGAAAGATCTTGCGAAGTTCATCAGGGCGAAAACAGCAATCCTAGACGGCGAAGTGGTCGCGCTCGACGAGCAAGGCCGGGCGTCGTTTGACCTGATGCAACAGCGAACGGGCTTTCGTCCCGGTGGCCGTGGGGTCACCCATGCAGCCGTACCCGTTTTGTATTACGCATTCGATCTGCTTTATCTCGACGGGTATGACCTGCGGAAGATTCCACTGGCAGAGCGCAAGAAAAAACTAGCAGCACTGATCATTGCCGGAGATGCGCTTCGCTATTCCGACCATTACGAGAATCAAGGAAAAGCGCTCTTTGAAATCGCGCGAGAGAAAGGTCTCGAAGGAATTTTGGCTAAGAAGCGTGACAGCATCTACCAGGAGCGCCGCAGCACGGAGTGGCTGAAGATCAAAATTCGGCACCGGATCGAATGCGTGATTGGAGGATACACCGAGCCAGAAGGCAGCCGCGCACATTTCGGGTCAATCGTTCTTGGCCTGTATGACAAACAAGGGCGATTCATTCATGTGGGACAGGCCGGGAGCGGGTTCAATCAGACGTCTCTCGACGAAATTTGGAAGATACTGCAGAAACGCGAGACCAAACGAAACCCGTTCTATGGTGAAGTAGAAGCTCTAAGAAAAGTGTTTTGGATCAAGCCCGAACTTGTAGCAGAGATCGAATACGCCGAATGGACGGAGGGAGCAAGCGGCGGGGGCGGTCCCAAACTTCGCGCACCAGTGTTCCTCGCCCTGCGCGACGACAAAGATCCGAAAGAGTGTGTGTTGGATGAAACAGTAGGGCTGAACGTGGAAGGCCAGGCCCCATCAGGGGGCTAGAGTGTGCGTGAGAACTACTCTTTCGCCCCTCCGGGGCTTGCTTCCTACCTCACTTCCTACCCACGGCTTGCGCCGTGGGCTGCACTCTATCACCGCTTCGCGGCTGAAATCCGTCGTGTCCTCCCTTAGCACGAACCGTTGCCCTCTCCTACTTAATATCCTTCATCGCAAGCATCGTTCCATAGTCACGGCCGCTGGGTTCTACGGCGCGCGCGACCACAGCAACGAATGCCCCGCGCAGTTCAGGATATTTCGCAAGCAGCGCTTTCATCACGGCTACATTGCTGCTATAAGTCGTGGTTGTGTTGGAAACGTCGGCTGCCTGATACTTCACAATCAAATCGAGATCGTTGCCCACAACCTCAGGAAAAATCGCCGTGAGCTTGTAGGTCGCAGTGCCGGCTGGAAGGTCCGTAGTCTTGCCTCCGGCCGGGAAATCGGCGGGTTGCAATTTCTCCGATTCGTCGTAGAGCTTGTCGGTGGCTTGTGTACTCATCAGCGGAAGAGGTGAAACCAAATTGCGCGCCTCAAGAAAATAAAGCCAGGCATCGTGCATTTGCCCTTTGCCCTGGAACTCGCGGGCGCGGGCGGCGTACCAATCGCTGCCGTGGCCGCCGGATTGTGCGGACTTGATATAGAGGTAGCCAAGTTTCCACTCCGCACCCAACTGCTGCAGAATCATCGACGCCGTGAAAGCGCCTTTGGCCGACGGCGCGTCAAGGATAACGACGCCATATTTTCCCGGCGGGAGGTTATTCAAAACAAAAGCTGCACTGTCGGCTGTCTGTCCCTTGCTACCGAAAACTCCGCAAAAAAACTCCGCCCGTTCGATGGGCGCCGAACCCTGTGCCTGTAGCAGAAACGGTGGACGCGCGGTGGCCTTCACTCCGGCAAGCGCCGCTTGATCGTCCTTCACCGCATTCTCAATACTGGCGAAGTCAGCAGCCAGACTGGGGATCGAGTTCTGGCGAAGCGATGCTGTATCTCCCTTGGCGATCATGTCAAAGTAGCGGAGAGCAGTCGAGGTGAGCACGGTTCGCGCGTCCCCCATGTCGCTCGTGGTGAGGCACGTCTCGGCGAACGCAGTCGTTGCGAAGCCTGTCAGCAGACCGAGAACTACGCATGACAGGTGCAGTTTGGCTGACGCTCGAGGGCGGTGACGAGAGAGATCCTTCGCTTCGCCTGAAAGATGGCTACGCTCAGGATGACACCGATGCTCAGGACGCTGTAGTGCAAAAGACCGAACTGCACAACTAAAAAAACTCTTTAAACAGCAGCCAGATTCAAACACTTTTGTAAATCTCCGAAGTGGATTGTACGCTCCCGGTGTCCCAACAAATGCAATCGGTTGCACACCGCGACGAGCCCCGTACAATCGAACTTCTGCCTGCAAGAGATTAAAGTCAATACATTCTACAAGGTAGGGGAATTGCGCGTCGGGGATGGGCAGCCACGCGGGCGGTCGAGCGGTGCTAAAATTGCTGTTATATAGCTTCCGTCTCCCCAGAGTAACCAAGGGTAACCACAAGGATTCAAAGCAGGGGGTCGTTCATGAGGACTGGAATCAAGCTGACAGGATTGCTGCTGGTGGGAATGCTGTGCCTGCCGGTGGCGGGGCGGGCGGACACTCAGCCCACGCACAAGACCCATTTAAAGGCGAAGAAGCAGGATCCCCCGCCGCCGCCACTGCCCTCGGGTACTCAGGGTCCAGTGCCTCAAGTGCCACTGGACGCCATCCCGGCGATCGCTCCGCAGGTGAGCTTTCAGGATGGACTGCTGACCATTGTCGCTCCGAACTCTACTCTTGGGGACATCCTGCGTGGCGTGCGCAAACATACTTCCGCAGATATCGAAATTCCGCCGACCGCCAGCGAGCGAGTCGTGACCCGGCTTGGTCCGGGGCCGGCTCGCGAAGTGCTTTCCGAACTCTTGAACGGGTCACGTTTCAACTACATTCTGTTGGGATCTCCGCAGGACGCTAACGCTTTGGTGCGCGTCGTGCTGGTAGCGAAGGCGGTGGAAACTCCTGCTGGTACTGCGGCGCCCGGTGCTGCGCCTGCTCCCGAAGTGACCAATGCTCCATCGGAGGCAGCGGAAGAGCCGCCCGATGAACCGGTTGAGGAGCCTGTGGATCAGGCCGTAGAGGCAGAACAAGCAGCGGGCCAACAACAACCGGACCAGCCTCCAGTAAAGACTCCACAGCAAATGTTGCAGGAAATGCAACAGCGCCAGCTACAGATGCAGCAGCAACAACAATCTGGGCAAGCTGGCCAGGGAGTGCAGCCGGGGCCGTATCCGATGCCGCCGGGCATTCCGCGGCCGCCTCAGCAGCAACAGCCGCCGGATAACGAATAGTATGACGCTGATTGGTTCGGCTTGGGCGGTTTTTTGGCCTGGGTGGGTTCTGGCTTAGGCCGCTGTTTTCTTAGATAGAACTACGGGCGGTTGCCCTCACTTTCGATGTGCGCTTGTGAACCCGGCTGCATGAGCTTCGCCGATCGCGCGGCTATATGATCGTCAGATTCGTTCATTGTTCGCTGCAGCAGTTTCCAGTCACGCGCCACGTCGCTTTCTGAAACCTTCGGTGGCGCTCCGCGTCGTAGCTCCTCTTGCAGCCGCCTCTCCAGAAGCTGTTCCTGGAATTTTTCGAAGTTCGGCGAGAGAACATCGTTCGCGAGAATATTGCTCTCGGTTACGCCAACGCTTTCCACTTCCCCGCTAATGACCATCCGCAGGACTGGATGCCCGCCGGCATCGAAGTTCGGAGACGCATTCCGTAACACTCGAGTCAATTTCTCTTTCTCTTGGCGAGCCCCACTCGTGTCCGAAGCGTTCTCGGTAATCAATCGCTCGGTGACCGAACGGCGCTCCACCAGACGATTCAGTTCATTCTGGTAGTAACGGCGATCCTCGGCGGCCAGAGGCTTCTCTAGCGGACGCTCGGCACCGTACACCAGCGCGCCGCGTGCCGGATCGAAGCGGCCCGCACTCGTACTCAGATAAACCGCCGCCACGCACCCGGCAAAAATCGGACTGACTATCGCGCTCGGCACAATGTATTTCTTCGATTTCAAGAACGATTCCACCACGCCGTGCACCTTGGCACTGCGTGCTTCGACGCCCGGAACCTGCGGCATTACAAAGCGCGTGAACTGCAACTCCGGGTGCCGCGCGCTGAACTTTACCATCGTCTTCGCCATCTGCTTCGGTGTCGTGATCCCTACGTCGGCAACCACGCTGCGGTGCAGCGCCTTCGGATAATAAAAGTTGATCACATCTTTGGCGAAGTCGGCGCAATTCGATGACACGGTTCGAAAGTGAGAGCGATTCGGCGCCGCATTATATTTCCGGATGAACGCTTCATCTTGCGCCGCTGAAGTCTCGATTTCAAAAGCGTAAGACGCGCGGTCGTAAGCCGAGCCGACCAGCTCATACCAGTTCCCGCCGGGAGCCTCGCCACTCGACAAGTCCGGCACGATGTCCGTCAAATATTTGCGCCGGTATTGATCGCGAAGAAATGTCACCATCTTCGGATCGGCAAACAGCGGCACATCTTCCGGCCGCTCAACCGCATAAAGATAAGGAATCAACGGCATCGCGAGCCAGTCGTAGCCTCCCACTCCGTCATAGCGGCTGATCACCGCTCCTAATTCGCCCGGCGCGCATGTGCGCAGAATGATCGGCGTTTCGGCACACACCCCCGAGAGGTAGACCGCTGCGTGTCCCGTTGCCGTAAAGAATCCGAGCTTCCCGTAGGGCTCTTCCAATAAAAGGGTAGCCGACGCGTTGGCCAAAGAGGAGGTCGCGCACGCCAGCGCACACATCGCCGCCAGCACAAAACACATGCTCCAAGCGCGCCGAATTCCCCTCAGATAAGGCATAAACATCCCCTGATAAGAACCCCTTTTCGATAGATTAGTTGCCGTTTGTAACCCCTGCGAGTTACGGAAGTCAGCCAGACCATCGGATGCGGGGCATGACGCGTAGCTATCAGGAAAATAAAGGGATAGCGAGTGTGAAAGACTAGGTGCGCGGCGTTGCAGTTGTGGCTTATTGCGCGAGGCCAGTGAAGTGGGAGATCCTTCGCTTCGCCTAGAGAACGGCTCTGCTCAGGACGACAACTCCGTGTAACCTACCCAAAATCTGTTGTTACGAAATCCGAACAAAGAGCACCCGATCCCGAGCACTCTCGCAAGCAAGCGTAGTATCCCGCAGACTTACCTGAAACTTACGGGAGAGACGATGACACAAAGCACAGCGCCCATCCTGTCCGGCATCGAGCACATCGTCGTCCTCATGCTGGAGAATCGTTCCTTCGATAACATCCTCGGCTGGCTCTACGATGAAAAGAACGCTCCGCCGTTCAACCAGGTGCCTAGCGGACAGACCTTCGATGGCGTCTCCGGAAAAAATCTGACGAACCCATGGAATAAGACCGGCCCGCAGCTAGCTGTGCAGGTACCCGTCGGTGCGACCACCGATCCCACCAACCCGTACCCTGATCCGGGCGAAGTTTACGCCGACGTCTACCAGCAGCTCTACAATGTTTTGCCACCACCCGCGCCAGCCCCGGTCCCTCCGAATCCTCCGCAGCCGCCGCCCATGTCCGGCTTCGTCAACAATTACGCGGCGCAAAAAGAGTCGACTCCGCCAAACATCATGAACGGATTCCGGCCGGCTATGCTGCCCAATCTCTGCCAACTTGCGTACCAGTTCATCACCTGCGACCGTTGGTTCGCCTCGGTGCCTTCGCAGACTTTTACCAATCGTTCTTTCGTCCATGCCGGCACCGCATCCGGATATGTCAACAACAAGCTCGGAGTCCTGCCGATTTTCGTCAACGACACGCCAACCATCTACAACCTGCTGGAATCGCAAAATAAAAGTTGGCGGATTTACTACGGCAGTCATTGGTTTCTCTGCATGGCGTTCCTGGGACAGGCCCAGATCGAGCGCTACATGTTCGATTTCGGCCCGCGCCGGATGTATCCCTTCGAGCAATTTCTCGACGATGCAAAGAAGGGCAAACTCCCCGCCTACTCCTTCGTCGAGCCCAACTTCATGAACAGCCTGATCTACGGCTATGAGAATGACATGCATCCCGACGCGGCTGTCCTCAAAATCGGCCAGGCCTCCAACGTACTCTACGGCGACGAACTGATTCGCAAGGTGTATCAGGCCCTGCTCACCGGGCCGAGCCAGCAGTGGGAGTCAACCTTGCTGGTAATCACTTTCGACGAGCACGGAGGCTGCTACGACCACGTGGCGCCGGGTTCCGCGACGCCTCCCGACAACCGCATCATCCAACCCAACCAGGATGGCTACAGCGGATTTCTCTTCAACCGATACGGAGTCCGCGTGCCGGCCGTGTTGATATCGCCGCGCATCGCCCAACCTCATTATTCGGTTGACCACACGATCTACGATCACACGTCAGTGCTGCGCACGGTCATGGACTGTTTCTTGGGAGGGAATGTGCAACCAAATGCTCTCGGCAACCGAGCAGCCGCGGCCACTCCGCTCAACCCCACGCTGGGCGCCGCCAGCAGCGATGTTCCCAGCCTCACCGTGTCGGCTGTCTCAGACAGCAAGCCCACGGAAGACGGTCCGCTCACCGACTTCCAGAAGGCAATCGTGCGCGCCGCATGGCTTCGCCTGAAACAGCTAGGCGCGTCTGCAGTTGCGGAAGCGGAACCCGCATTCGTTACAAAGCTGCAATCGGAGGCCGAATTGCAAAGACTAGCGGCCACGCTGCCACAATCCAAAACCCCGTGAAAGCTGCCTGAGTCGGATACGCATGGAAGAGTCAAAGTCCCCACCCTGCCGCAAAGAAACGCGGCAAGGATGGGGCATCCCGTGATGGAGATGTCTTTTTCTTATCCCTCAAAATGTCAACTTGAACACCACGCCGCAACCTTTGTAGTAGGCGCATTGGCTCCCCTTGCCGCCGCCCAAAGTTGTGCCGTAGAGGTTTCCGGCTTTGTCGATACTTAGACTGTTGGGCAACTCCCCATCGCTCCCCATGAAGTTATGCAAAACTGTTTTATTGCCGTGGGTATCCAGCTTGAACATCGTCCCGCAACTTCCGTAGTAGCATCCCGAGCCCGTGCCGCCGCCGAGAGTTACACCGTAAAGATTGCCCGCTGCATCCCTGACCAATGAGGTGGGATACTCCCCGTCCGCCGCTTCGGTAAAGCTGTGCAACACCGTAAGCTTACCCCGAGTATCGAGTTTGAAAACGATCCCGAATCCCTGGGCTTCAAAAAGTCCGCTGTAGGTCGTTCCGTACAAGTTTCCTGCTTCATCTCGCACCAGGAGGCCGGTGGGATTATCGCTATCGGCGCCGCCGGTGAAGCTGTGGAGCACGGTGAACGTGCCGGCCTGGTCTACCTCAAACACGCCTCCCTTACCGTAAGTGCCACCGTCATAAGTTGCGCCGTATAAGTTGCCCGCCGGGTCCGCGACCAAGCCATGGGGATACTTCCCGTCCGTGCCGCCCATGAAGCTGTAAAGGACGCTCTCCTGGTTAGCCGCAGCTAGCTTGAAAATCACGCCGCAGCCAGGACCAAAGCAAGACTGCGAGCCACCAATTGAGCCCGTGCCGTAGAAATTGCCAGCCGCGTCGCGGATCAACGCTGCGTCCGGCGCTCCTCCGTCCGTCGTGCCGGTGAAGGCGTAAAGCTCGTTCTGAACGCCCGCAGCGTCTCGTTTGAATACGGTCCCGCAACCGTGGGCGCAACCTCCCGCTTCAGGAGTGCCCCCATTGGCGGTCGTTCCGTAAATATTGCCTGCTCCATCCAGGAACAAACCGCCATCTGGAGAAAGCCCGTCGCCGCCCATGAAACTATGCAGCACGTTCTCATTCCCGGCTGCGTCCAGACTGAAGACGATGCCATAATTAAAGGAGCCCCCGTTAAGAGTCACTCCGTAGACGTTGCCGGATGAATCGACGATCACACCCGATGCTGGCTCGGCTCCATCTCCCGGACTACCAAATTCGTGCAGCACGGTGAATGTCTGGGCCTGGGCCAGCGGCATTGAAATGAGCGAGATAGCGAGTGAGATTGCGAACAAAATCGCGAGTGCATTCGGAGTCAGGTTCAAAGGAACCGAGTTCGAGGTAATCAAACGGGGTTGCGCTTGTCCGATCATGGCTGCCTCCTTACTGGGACGCTCTGCGCGCCCAGCGCAAGTTCGCCGAGAAACTGATAGCGGCGAGGCGCTAGGGAATTGCCGGAGTTGGCGAGGGCATCAGGAGCGCTCGAATGAGCAGCCGAATCCGACGGACTCTGGCCCGTGGAACCGTCAGCAACGTCCGAAGTTTGTCCAGCGTTGATCGCTGTGTTGGGCGTGGTTTCGTAGGCATAGCCGGTCAACGTCGCTAGAAAGTGAAATCCTTTCCGCTGCACGTTTACCCGCGCCCAGCCGTAATGAGTTTGGCCGCTAATCTGAAACTTCAGTCCCAGGTAACGGTTGCTGAGG
>Ga0307478_10000608_pt1 | contig 35572 bp, 34 predicted proteins | sample atmos_gasesECM4C_2_FD_203713 | JGI IMG/M metagenome (GOLD analysis project Ga0307478, IMG submission 203713) | Hardwood forest soil microbial communities from Morgan-Monroe State Forest, Indiana, United States - atmos_gasesECM4C_05 | ecosystem: Environmental > Terrestrial > Soil > Temperate...
TCGTGATGGTGTTGCCGCGCCTGCATGTCCGCCATCACTTTGCGTTCCATCAGCACGATGTAGCCAGCGAGCAGCGGCAACACCATCACGATCACCACCGCATAAACCACCGGCAGCACGTACCGCAAAATCTCTGGTGAGATCAGATGGCTCATTTCCTAGCGGTCCACTTCTCCCAGCACGATATCAATCGTTCCAATGATCGCCACGACGTCCGCGATCAACGCGCCGCGCGCCATTTTGTCAAACGCCTGCAAATTGATGAACGAAGGCGGGCGCACCCGCACGCGATAAGGTTGAGTCGTCCCATCGCTGACGATGTAATAGCCCAGCTCGCCCTTCGGCGCCTCAATCGAGTGATAAACTTCGCCCGGCGGCGGCTTCAGCACTTTCCCGATGCGCGCCATGATCGGCCCCACCGGGATATTCTCGATCGCTTGCTGGCAAATCCGGCGTGATTGCCGCATTTCCTCCATGCGCACCACGTAACGGTCATACGTATCCCCGGTCGTGCGCGTGGGAATTTCGAACTCATATTGGTCGTACGCCGCGTAAGGTTGCGCCTTGCGCAAATCCCATTTCACACCGCTAGCGCGCAGCACCGGACCAGTCACTCCCATTGCAACGGCATCTTCCGCGCTCAGAATCCCGACGCCCTTGGTACGTCCTACCCAAATCCGGTTTTCGGTGAGCAGCGTTTCATACTCATCAATCTTGGTGCTGAAATCATCGCAGAAGCGCTTCACGTCCTGCTCGAACCCGTCGTACGTTTCGTACTGCAATCCGCCGATGCGGAACGCATGCGTGGTCAGCCGCGCGCCGCAATATTTCTCGAAGATCTTCAGAATTTCTTCACGCTCGCGGAAACAATAGAAAACCGGCGTCAGCGCTCCAATATCCAGCGCGTGTGTCCCCAACCAGAGCAAGTGGCTCGCGATGCGCTGCAATTCCGTCAGGATCGTACGCACCACACGCGCGCGAGGCGGCGCTTCCGCGCCCAGCAATTTCTCCACGGCCTCGCAATATCCCAGCCCGTTCGAGACCGCCGCTACATAATCCATGCGGTCCACGTACGGCGCAAATTGCTGATAGCTGCGATGCTCCGCGATTTTCTCTACGCCGCGATGCAGATACCCAATGATGCATTCCGACCCCACCACGCGCTCGCCGTCGAGTTTAAGCTTCACGCGCAGCACGCCGTGCGTGGAGGGGTGCTGCGGCCCCATGTTCAGAATAATCTCGTCCGCGCCCAGCACCGTGGTGCTGACGTTGCTCATCTCGTTGATGCGTTGTTCGGTCATTCGCTCGGCCGCCGCTATTGCCCGCTCTCAATTCCCAGATTTTCGCGGACCCAATCCGTGTCCTGCTTCAAGATGTCGTAATCCTTGCGCAGCGGGTAACCTTGCCATTCGTCGGGCATCAGGATTCGTTTCAAATCCGGATGGCCTTCGAACACGATGCCGAACATGTCGTAACACTCACGCTCGAGCCAATTCGCCGCAGGCCAGACATCGCACACGCTCGGCACCGGCTCGCCATCCGCCGCATGCGCTTTCAATCGCAATCGCTCGTTCTTCGCAAACGAATACAAATTCAACACAATGTCGAATCGTTTTTCACGCTTCGGCCAATCCACTCCGGTCAAGTCCACCAGCATGTCGAACTTTTCCTCGTCGCGGCAGTGGCGCGAAATTTCACGAAGCTGTTCCACCGCGATCAGCACGATCGCTTGCTTGCGGTCGAGGGAAGCCTCGCGAATCGCCTCGCCAAATTTCGCCTTCAGCCGCTGCACCAATTCGTTATCGAGAGGCACCGGCTTTGGTGGTGCCTCTTTGGGCGGAGCCGCTGCCGCGGCTTTAGGTGGAGCTGCGGCGGCCGGAACCGGGGGTGCGACGGGTTTGGGTGGCGGAGCAGCGGAAGTGGGAGGGTTTGCCACAGCGGCCTGCGAAGGAGCCTCGGGACTGGCCGGCTTGGCGGGAATAGCGGTTTTTTCCGCCGTGCTTTCCGGCGGTTTTGCGGCGGGATCCTTTTCCGAGGGGTCGTTGACCATCGGTCCGATCGGCTGCCATGGCCGAACGTGTGCGGCCAGCTAGTTCGCGCAGTTCGTTCGCAGCCCGCCTTTTTATCACACCCCAAAAAACAACGTCAATTCCACTTCACTTGGGACCCAACACCTGCCACAGCGCACCACAATCGACGCCGGTCCTACACCCAATCCAGCGCACCTTTCCGATACAGCCACACATAGCCGACTAGCAGGATTCCCAAAAATACGATCATCGCGGCCAGGCCATAAAGTCCCAACTGGCCATATCGAATCGCCCAGGGAAAGAGAAAAATCGTCTCCACGTCAAAGATCACGAACAAAATTGCCACGATATAAAAGCGCACCGAATAGCGGCCGCGCGCGGTGCCTTCCGGCGGTACGCCGCACTCGTAAGGCTCCAGCTTGGCCCCGGTTGCTTTCGAATCCGGACGAATATATTTGAAAATAGCGAGAGTGACTGCAGGGAAGGCCGCCGCAAGCAGGGCATAAATCAAAATCGGAATGTATTGGCTCGGCATCGCCAAAAGAATTTCAAACGAACAGCGCATCCTAGCACAGCGGTCGAGCCGCAGCTAGCCTCATCCGCGGAAATATCGGTTCGCGACAAGAGTCGCCGGCAGATTCAAGAAAACGGGCGGCTTTTCGATTGTGAAGAATTGTTAGTGGCGGGCGCCGTGCAAAACCTCGATCGCATGAGGCAGAAGCGCGGCAATCGCATCGAGGGATTCCACGGCTCCACGAGGACTTCCAGGCAGGTTTACGATGATGGTCGTGCCTCGGATCCCGGCAACGGCGCGAGAAAGGACCGCGCGTGACGTCTTCTTCAAGCCCTCGGCGCGCATCTGCTCGGCGAATCCAGGTATCAAGCGCTCCGCGACGGAGATGGTAGCTTCGGGCGTCACGTCGCGAGGACCAACTCCGGTTCCACCCGTAGTGACGATCAAATCCGTTTCTTTTGAATCAGCGGTTTTTTTCAGAAACGCTGCAATGCTATCTTGATCGTCGGGCAAAACGGCCGCCTCGACGATCTGCCAACCGAGTTCCCGGCATCGCCCGGCGACGGCGGGTCCTGAGCTATCTTCGTATGTTTGGCTGGCTACGGAATCGCTGACGGTGAGAATGGAAACTCGCATGGCGATTTCGCGCTAAAACTAACCTTCGGTGACTTCGGCGTCCGCGTTCTCGCCGTCGCGCTGTCCTTCATCCATCAAGCGCAGCGCTTCCATCAAAAGGCCTGTAGTCGTTCGCGAAATCGTGTCGCGCGTGGGCGCGCGGTTGAAATCGATTTCAAACTCGCCATCCGGCCAGCGCACCGCCTGAAACACGGCCGCTTCCCCTTCCAGCGCGCCCAGCCGCGCGTCCTTGCATTGCCCCGAAGCAAAAAAGAGGTCGCCGCTTTCCTCGCCACGCCGCACGGAAAGCTGGCAAGATTTCTGCCCCATCTCGAGCGACTGCATCAAATCCATGATGGACATCTCTTCCAGCCGCCCCTGAATCACTCCGGGACGCACTTGCCGATTCTGCAATTTCTCCAACTGCAGCCGGTCGACCACTTTTTTGGCGCGGCGCACCAGGTCCTTAAGAAAGAATGGCTTGGGAATAAATTCTTCGACGCCCTCGACAATCGGCCGCAATTTTTCTTCGATGTCGCTGCGGCTGGCCAGGAAAATAAAAGGAATGGATTTCGTCTGCTGACGCCCGCGCAGCTTTTCATAAAGCTGGCGCCCGTCAAGTCCAGGCATACGGTAGTCGCACACCACCAAGTCTGGCGGATCATCCACGATTTTCAATAACGCATCCGCGCCATCCGCCGCCGCGCGCGCGTCGCAATGCGGCATCAATCCTTTCATCAGCAGGTCGAGGATCAACGCGTTATCATCCACGACCAGCACTTTGACGTCCTTCATCGGAGTCATCGTTTCGCGCGCTTCCCAGGCCTCAGATAAGTTCCGCTTCGCCCACCCGACTTCTTTACCAGATACACCTCGGTTATTTCCATGCCGCGCTCAAGGGTTTTGCACATGTCGTAAATAGTAAGCGCTGCCACCGACGCGGCGACCAGCGCTTCCATCTCCACCCCGGTCTGGCCTGTCGCCGTCGCCTCAGACGCGACCTCAATTCCATTCTGGCATAGCTTGGCGCTCACATCTACGTGAGTCAAAGAGAGGGGATGACAAAGTGGAATCAGCTCCGAAGTGCGCTTGGCAGCCGTGATTCCGGCGATTCTGGCGACTTCCAACGGATTGCCCTTAGGGGACGTGAGCCGCCGGATGCTCTCGACGGTCCTGCGCCGCATGCGAATGAACGCGTGCGCCGTCGCTGTGCGCGACGTGGCCGGCTTGGCCGTAACGTCCACCATGCGCACATTGCCCTTTTTGTCGTAATGCGAAAGCGCTCGAGTGCGATTTATCGCCATGGAGAGGATGTAGAGTCGCGTCTCGGACGCGCTCCGCCGACACGTCCGTTCAGAACAAACCGCGACGCGGCAAAACGTCCGCCATCTCGCCCGCCGCAAAACTCAGCTTCGATTCGTGTACCACCAGAAAGCAATTCCCTTTCACCACCGAGCCGATGTCTCCGGACCCTTCCCAATGAATCATCTCGACGGTCGCTTCACCGTTCGGCCAACTTAATCGCGCGGGCAAAAAATGCGCTAGCCCAGGCTTTTCGTTCACAGGGTGCGCCAGCTTCGCTTTCAGTACTGTCAGCGGATGCGGAGCATGCCCGCTCAGTAAGTCAATCGCCGGCGTTACGAATAGCTCGAAGGTCACCATCGTTGACACCGGATTTCCCGGCAGCCCAAACACAGGCTTTCCGTGGCAGAAACCAAAAACAGCAGGCTTGCCCGGCCGAATCGCCACAGTATCGAAGTAGAATTCAGTCCCGAGTTCCCTCAGCACTTGTTCGACCAGATCGTACTTCCCCACCGACACTCCGCCGGTAATCGCGACAATATCCGCGTCCAGTGCTTTCCGGATGCCCGCACGCAACTGCTCCAAATTATCCGGCACCACGCCCAACATCACCGCCTCGCCGCCCGCGAGCGCCACCTGCGCAGCCAACGAGACGTTGTTGCTGTTACGAATCTGGAATTTCTTGGGAGGCTGATCCACTGGGATCACCTCGTCGCCCGTCGAAAGGATTGCTACGCGCGGCTTCTTGGCTACCACCAGCCGCGATCGCCCCACCTGTGCGGCAATCGCGAGTTCTGCATAGCCGATGCGCTTTCCGCGCGTGAGTACGCTTTCTCCCACGCGAGTTTCCTGGCCTTCCAGAACGTAGTGAGCGCCCTCGCGCGCAGCCTGCTCGATAACCACGTAGTCGCCTTCCACTCGCGCGTGCTCGTTCATCACGATCGCGTTCGCTCCGCGCGGCAGTGGCGCCCCGGTCATGATCTGAACACATGTACCAGGCTCCACGACGCCGTCGAACGGCCCTCCTGCCCGGCTTTCTCCGATCAATCGCAGTTTGGCGCCGGTGTGCGCCGCATCGGCGGCACGCAGGGCATAGCCGTCGCGAGTTGAACGATTAAAAGGGGGATAGTTGCGGTCGGCCGCCACATTCTCAGCCACAATGCGGCCTAGCACTTGCGAGGGGCTGTACGCGAATTCGATGGTCTCAGTTGCTGGAGGAGGCGCGCACGGCCGCGCGCGAATCACTTCCATCACTTTGGCGCGCGCTGCTTCGTAGGAAAACATGCCCTGTCACAGCCAGGACGCGAGTTTCGTGTTTCGCGGGACAATCGTAGCGTCGCGTTCCGGCCCCGTGGAAATCATCCCGATCTCAACTTGCAGCTCATTCGAAATAAAATCCAGATAATTCCGCGCCGCTTCCGGCAATTCCTTCACGTCGCGAATTCCCGGAGTCGGCATCTGCCAGCCCGGCAATGTCCGGTACACCGGCTCCACTTTCGTCAGCGTCTCCACATCCGGAGGCATCTCATCGAGCGGTTTGCCACTCAGGCGATAACCGGTGCACACCTTGATTTCCGGTTGCGTATCGAACACGTCCAGCTTCGTCACCACCAGTGAATCAATGCCGTTCAGCATTTTCGCGTATTTCAAGACGACCAGATCGAGCCATCCGCAGCGTCGCGGGCGTCCCGTCACCGCGCCAAATTCCTGCCCGCGTTCGCGCACCGCCTGCGCATCCAGGTCCGGCATTTCGGTGGGAAACGGCCCGCTGCCCACGCGCGTTGTGTAAGCCTTGGTCACACCGACCACTCCGCAAATCCGCGTGGGCGCCACGCCCAAACCAGTAGCCACGCCGCCAGACGTAGCATTAGATGACGTGACGTACGGATACGTCCCATGGTCAATATCCAACATCGTGCCCTGCGCGCCTTCGAATAGCACCGACTCGCCATTATCCAGCGCGTGATTCAGCAGCACGCACGTATCCGTCACCAGTCCGCGAATATGCGCGGCAATCTCCAAATATTGCTCCAACAGGCCTGCCGTTTCCAGCGGATGGCCGTACGTCGCCCGGCTGATTGCATTTTTCTCCGCAATCACCCGCTCCAGCTTTTCCTTGAAACTGTCCGCATCGAACAAGTCAATCACGCGAATCCCACGCCGCGCCATCTTGTCTTCATACGCCGGCCCGATCCCGCGCGAAGTCGTGCCAATCGCTGCAGCGCCGCGCGCCGATTCTGCCGCCTTATCCATTTCGCGATGGTAAGGAAATATCAGGTGAGCGCGATCGCTCAGGAAGAGCCGTCCGCGTACGTCAATGCCAGACCTTTTCAGATTCTCAAGCTCAGCGACCAGCGCCGCAGGATCCACCACAGTTCCTGCCCCGATCACCGCCTTCTTTTCCGGACGCAAAATCCCGCTGGGGATCAGCTGTAGCACGTAACGATGATTGTTGAAGATGACGGTATGCCCGGCGTTGTGCCCGCCCGCATAACGCGCCGTGTAATCGAACGACTGAGCAAGATAATCCACCACCTTGCCTTTGCCTTCGTCGCCCCATTGCGCGCCGACCACACAAATTGCCTTCGTTCGCGACTTCTCGCTCACCCTAGCCGCTCCCCAAGCTCCATCAAGCCGCACCATCCCCCGTTCTCGTTCACACTAGAAGCACTGCAGGCAGGCTAAAACGACAAACTGCAACGCACAATCCTACCCTTCGCAAGACTCCGGCGCAAGCGTGGCCTGCTACGCCAACGCCAAGAGCGCCACAGATCTGCTATCCACCTCGCAAAATCTGCCACAATCGCCAGATCGATTCCCGGTATTATTTACCGGTTTCAATTCCTGTGCCCGAAACCACGACAAACGTCGAACCCGTCCCGTCCTTGCGCTCGCTGTCAAGCATGGGCGCAATCGCTGGCGTCTTCGCCATCGTCGGCGGCTTTCTAGACGCCTATTCCTATCTCGCGCGGGGCCATGTCTTCGCCAACGCTCAAACCGGAAACGTTGTTTTGTTCGGGGTCCGCGCTGCGGCGGGGAACTGGACCTCGGCACGGGAGACTCTCCCGTCCATTTTGGCGTACATGTGCGGCGTGGCTGTCGCGCGTCTCCTAAGGGTCCGCCCTCAAAAGCATACCTTCCGCGCTACGCTGACCTGTCAGGCTCTGGAACTGCTCGTTCTGCTCGTGCTTCTCTTTTTCGGCCGATTCGTTCCGGATATATGCGCTGTGTCTCTGATCGCCTTTTCTGCAGCGCTGCAAAACACTAGCTTTTCCAGCATCGGTCCATGGCAGTTCAACAGCGCCATGACCACCAGCAACCTCCGCAACGCCGTATCTGGTTGGGTGCAACTCGCCATGGGAGAAACAGACCCCAAACTCGGGGGAGAAGCCATCGTCGGCTCGGTGATTTTGCTGTGCTTTGCCGCCGGCGCACTACTGGGCGGCGTCTGCACGCTCCGCTTGCCGACCTGCCCACTCCTTCCCTGTGTCGTGTTGGCGGCTGCCGGTACGCTGCTGACCTTGCGGCAACGCGAGCGGAGGCTCAGCTAAGATGCGACAGCTGCACACTATGCAGTAGGTTTGTAACGGAAGCAATCCGGGGCGTGGTCGTTCACCATCCCGACAGCTTGCATGAAGGCGTAGCAGATCGTCGTTCCAACAAATCGAAATCCGCGGCGTTTGAGGTCCTTGCTCATCGCATCCGATTCACTCGTGCGGGCTGGAATGCCGCGTGAATTGCTCCAATCGTGCTTCTTCGCGCGGCCGCCGACAAATTGCCAGATGTATTTATCAAACGTGCCGAATTCCTTCTGCACCGCCAGAAACGCCTGTGCATTCGAAATCGTCGCGGAGATTTTCAGCCGGTTGCGTACGATGCCGGCATCGGCGAGCAGTTTGCGGACTTTGTGTCCGTCGTAACGCGCGATTTTCGCGGCATCGAAATTGTCGAACGCCCGCCGGTAATTCTCGCGCTTATTGAGAATCGTCTCCCAGCTCAAACCCGCTTGCGCGCCCTCCAAAATCACAAACTCAAAAAGCATTCGGTCGTCGTGGACCGGTCTACCCCACTCCTGATCGTGATATTCGGCCATGAGCGGTTTCTGCGCCCAGTGGCACCGCTGCGGCTCGGGTTTGGCTGCTCGAGTCATTCTGCGTTTCTCGCCGGAGGAGCCGCAGTCGAACTCGCGGCGGAGAGACATCGTGGACACAGACAATCCGCATATTGACCGCGAAGCGCAAGCAACTCCTGCTTCGTGAGCTTCAATTCTTCACACCAACACCCCGCAGCCCTCGCTGCGCAGAGAAATTTCTCTCCGCACGCCGCGCACGCCTTAAGCTCCGGCCCACAATCGGCCGGTTGTGCGTTCGGGCTGCCGCCGCTAATAGCCATGGTCCTACCGGGGGGTCGCGCCTAGGAAATGTGGCGCTGCAGGACTTTCTCGATCTGCTCTTTGGGCACCGCGCCGACGATCTGATCGGCTACCTGGCCGCCCTTGAATACCAGCAGAGTGGGAATGCCGCGAATATTGAACTTGCCCGCGGCGTTGATGTTTTCATCCACGTTCAGCTTCACCACTTTCAATTTCCCGGCGTGTTCCTTCGCGATTTCTTCCACCGTCGGCGTCAGCATGTGACACGGTCTGCACCAATCGGCCCAAAAATCCACCATCACCGGCTGGGTCTTGCTCGCTTCGACCACGTCGGCATCGAAGCTTGCGTCACTTACTGCCTGGATATTTTCTGACATTTTTTTCCCTTGTTGCGCCCACACTTACCCACAATCTTGGCAGGAGCGTTTGGCGCTAACCTTTAGATGTCCCGGAAACGCGCGGGATTCGAGACCTCTTAGCTGCTTCATACAGTGTGACATACGATGCTGCGGAAGCCTTCCACGAAAAGTCCTTGGCCATCCCGTTCTTTTGCAGGGTCTGCCAGACCTTGGGTTCGCGTTGCAACTTCAGCGCCGCGCGCACGCTCTCCATCAAAGCGTGGCGGTCATACGCCTCGAACTTGAACCCGGTTCCCTTCTGGGTCTTGGCGTCGAAGCTCTGGATCGTATCGTCCAGCCCGCCCGTCGCACGCACCACCGGAACCGTACCATATCGCAGGCTGTATATCTGGTTCAACCCGCAGGGCTCGTACCGCGAAGGCATCAGAAAGATATCTGCGCCGGCTTCGATTTTATGCGCCAGCACATTGTCATAGCCGATTTTCACCGCCACTCGTCCCTGATGCTTTTCCGCGAGCTCCTTGAACAGCGCCTCATATTCCGCCTGTCCCGTCCCCAGCGCGATCAGCGAGATATTCTCCCTCAGCAACTCGGTGGCAACCTGCGCGATCAAATCGAAGCCCTTCTGATCCACGAACCGCGACACGATCCCAATCAACGGCCGCTCGAGGGCGTCTGATTTCCCGCCGAGCAGCTTGAACTGCTGCAGTAAGTCCTTTTTGCAGACCTTCTTCCCGTCAAGATTGTGTGCCGAATAATTCTGCGCGATGTGAGTGTCCAGCTCCGGACTCCACACCGCGTAATCCACGCCATTCAGAATCCCCACCAGCCGGTCGGCACGGCCGCGGATCACGCCCTCCAAACCATGCCCGTACTCCGGTGTCTGGATTTCCTGCGCGTAACGCCGGCTTACGGTTGTTAGAAAGTCAGCGTAAATCAGGCCGCCCTTTAGAAAATTCAGGCCACCGTAGAATTCCAGCCCGTTCATCGTAAACAGCCGGTCCGGCAACCCGATCGCGCGCATCACGGTCTGCGGAAACAACCCTTGGTATCCGATATTGTGAATCGTGAAAACCGCCGGCAATCCGCGTACCACGGGATCCTCGAAATGTTGCGTGCGCAGCAGCACCGGGACCAGCGCCGTTTGCCAATCGTGGCAATGCACGACGTCCGGTAGCCAAACGCGCTTCATGAATTCGATGCCGACGCGCGCGAATTCCGCGAACCTCTCCGCATTGTCCGGATAATCCGCACCTTTCTCGCCGTAGAGTTGCTCCCGGTCGAAATATCCCCGGTCTCCCACCAAGAAATAACGCACGCCTGCAACAGGCGCCGCCTCACCTATTGCGGGAAACCGCAGACGGTCGCCGAGTGCGACCGTCACGCTCGCAGCCAGTGTCGAGGTGACTTTGTTTCCGCGGTAGCACGGCAGCAGCACTGCCACTTCGTGACCCATTTCGACCAGCGCCTTGGGAAGCGCTTCCACTACGTCCGCCAGACCGCCCGTTTTCGAGTACGGCAGCCCTTCGGACGCTATGAATAGTATTTTCATGGATGGCAAGTTGAATCGAAAACGGTAGCGGAAGCCACCTGCTTCGTCAAGGAATTCCGGCCAATGCTACCTCGTTCAGCCCCTCAATTACGCGCCATACAAGCCGTAATCGGCATTGTTATGGCGCAACATAACCGCCTCTGAATTTGTTCGTAACCGCTCCGCATTGCTACACTCGGCGTCGCCATGGCGCGACAAAGACTGGGCCAGCATTTTCTAAGTGAGATTGGATGGCGCAAACGCATCCTCGCTACCCTGCCCCTGGCCGCAAACGACACATGGATCGAAATCGGGCCGGGCCACGGTGAAATGACGCAATTCCTGGCTGGCGACGGGCGCCGCATCATCGCTATCGAAGCCGATCCAAAACTCGCCGACGGCCTGCGTGCATCTGCAGACTCGCAACCCGAGCACTGGCCCGGGGTCGAAGTCGTCACCGGCGACGTCCTCGCCACCGACATCGGAAGCCTCACCGCCAAACCATTTCATGTCTATGGAAATTTGCCCTACTACATCACGTCGCCCATCCTGCATCATCTGTTTCGCTCGGCCGGCCAAAACTCTTCCATCCACATCGTGATTCAGTTGGAAGTTGCCGAGCGCATCGTCGCCCACCCGAACGTGCGCGATTACGGTTATCTCTCCACGTTGTGTCAGTTCTACACCCAGCCGAAAATCGCGCTGCGCATCCCGCCCGGCGCGTTTCGTCCGCCGCCGAAAGTAAAATCCGCACTCGTGAGTATGACGCTCCCGGGCGAACGCGCACACCTCAACGTGGCAGATGAAGAGCGCTTCCTGGAATTTGTGCAGGCTTGCTTCGCCCAGAAACGAAAAACGCTGCGCAATAATTTGCTGGAGATTGCCGACGACAAGAAAATCCAGGATGCCCTGGCCGCTGCCAACCTGCGCCCGGACGCGCGCGCCGAACAACTCACCCTCGCGCACTTCGCGGCGCTATTCTCCCGGCTCTTGTAGCCTAACTTTGCCGGTCTTCCAGCACGGCGCGCAGCCGGTCTGGATAATTCGTCATGATGCCGTCGACTCCGGCCGCCGCCATCGCGCGCATCGTCTCGGTATCATCCACCGTCCAGGTCGCCACCTGCAAATCCAGCCGGTGAGCCTCATCCACGAGTTCCGGAGTAACCAGGTTGGCCCGCGGGCACAGTTGCCGCACTCCAAGTTCGATCGCGGCTTTGGCATGGTTTCGGCCCGCATCGTCCACCAATAAGCCCATCATCATCGTCGAGTCCACTTGCCGCAAAGCCGTCAGCGTGGATTCGTCAAACGAAATCACAATCGTGCGCGCCGCGCTCTGCGATTTTTGCAGCGCCCCCGCCAGAGAATGGTGCATGCCCCACGCAGCGTCATATTTCACTTCCAGATAAAAAATCACATCATGCTTGGCAGCAAACTCCAAAATCTCTTCCAGCGTCGGTATCCGCTGTCCCATGAACTCGCGATCGAACCACATGCCGGCGTCCAGCTTGCGTAGCTCCGCCAGAGTGAAGTCGTGGACGTTCCCCCGGCCGTTGCTGGTGCGCTCCAGTGTGGCATCGTGAATGGCCACGAACCGCGCGTCGCGCGTCAAGTGCAGGTCCGTCTCAATGAAACCTGCTCCTAATTCAACAGCGCGCTGGTAAGCCGCCAGCGTGTTTTCCGGGGCATGCCCGGACGCTCCGCGATGCGCAATCACCCATGGTTTTCGCATGATCACGGCTATCGTAGCAGAGAAATCCGGCCCGCCGCCTAGCGCGTATTGCAGAGAGTGATGCAAATTGCACTCCGCTGTCAGCCGGAGTGTTCCCGGACTCATACAGGATTTATCGGCTAGATAGCCGGAGCTACGCTCTGTCAAATTGGGTGACGTGACGGGGTAACGGTGATGTAAATCGTTGCCTAATTAGGACAATCCATTGCCGGTCGAGGACGCCCCGATGAGCATCAGGGCTCGCTGAAATGTGCTTTCGCAGCTCCCGACTGTGCGCGAAGGGTGTATCCCTAACAATTTCTGCGATGTAGCGCGAGGCCAGGCGAAATGTTTTGTAACCTCTTTTGGAATCCGGATTGCCCTTTACTTTCGCCTCTCAGCGGGGAACCGCTGAAATTATAGCCTTTGCTCCAGTGCATCCAGTTGCCTCGTGGCCGAGCTGAAAGCAGACCATTACGAAAGTCTTATAGAGCTTGCATAAGTCCGAAGGCGGAGTTTTTGCATTCATGGCCAGCACGAGATCTCAATTGAACGTCTCACCGGAACCCGTTCAAGCAATGAACGCCGCGCTGGCCGGCTTCGATCCTGCGCGCGAACTTCCCGAAGGATTTATCGAATTCTTACTGCCATTTCATCGCGCGTTCACGCCGCGCCAGCGCGATCTGATTGGCCGTCGCGGTACCGTGCTCGAAGCCGCGCATCAGGGCCACCTGCCGAACTATCTCCATGCTTCCCATGCGACTCAGGACTCGTGGCACATTCAGTTACCAGAATGGTGCCAGGATCAACGCAACCAGATGACCGGTCCGGCCGACGATGCCGAGCTCGTCGTAAAAATGCTCAACTCCGGCGCGCCGGGCGTAATGGTCGATCTCGAAGACTCGATGGCCAATACGTGGCCCCATCTCACACATGGCATCGCGAATATTCTCGCGGCCCTGCGCGGTGAACTCAGCTATTTCGACAAGAAGCGCAACCGCACCGTCAGCATCGACTCGGACAAGGCGGTGATCTCACTTCGTCCGCGCGGGCTCCATCTCCGGCAAGCTGGCGTCCTTAATGGCGAGGCCTTGCCTGCCTCGCTCTTCGACGTGGCGCTGATCGCCTTTCAAGTGAATCCGGAACAATTGAAACATCCGCTCACTTTCTACATTCCCAAATCCGAATCCGCCGAAGAAGCGCTGTGGTGGCGCGACCTTTTCCGTTCGATCGCTCGCGCAAAAGGTTGGCCGCAGAACTACATCAAGTGCATGGCCCTCGTCGAGTCTCATCCTCTCGCGTATCAAATGGAAGAGTTCGCCTATAACTTGCGCGACCACATCCTCGCCCTGAATCTGGGCCGCTGGGACTACTTGGCCAGTCTGATTCATTTCAATCTTCACGATCCGAACTGGGTCCTCCCGGATCGGAACACCATTCCGCACGACGTCGCCTTCTTTCAGAACTTGCGCACGGCAATTCCCGAAATCTGCCACAAACACGGCTTGCTCGCGATCGGCGGCATGACGGCACTCTATCCCAGCCGCGAAGATGCGGAACTGAACGCCCGCGCTCTGGCGGCGCTCGAAAAAGACAAAAAGAACGAAGCCATGTCTCTGATGGATGGCGCCTGGACCGGGCATCCCGATCAAAACGAAATCGCGGTCAACCAGTTCCCTGCTCCAAATCAATTACACGCGCGTCCCTCGGACCATAATGTGCATCCCGATCTGCGGCCCGTTCCGTCGGGCGTTGGCAAACACACTCTTGAGGGCACGCGCGCCGCGGTGCGCACCGTAATCCGCTATCGTCAAGGTGTCCTCAGCGGGCGCGGCGCCAGCCTGCTCGACGGCTACATGGAAGATCTTGCCACCGACCGCATTTACCGTCTGATGATCGCGCAACGCATCCGCCATCGCGACGTAACGCACGTTCTCGATGACAATGGCGACGCTATTCCTCATACTCCCGAGTTCGTAACTCGCCTCTTCGACGAAGAACTGGCGCGTATCGTGCGCGAACTGCCGCCGGGTACACCACCCGAGGCAATCCAGCGTTTCACCAACGCGCGGGTTTTGAGCGAGCGCATGATTAGTACCGGCGAGTTCAATCCGTCTTAGGCGGTGGAAAGAACTTGCACGTGAGCAATTTAAGAGTAGTTTAAGGGGACTTGGGAATGGCACCAACGGGTAGCGGGGTTATTCAGGCGATGTTGAAGCGTTTGGCAGAAGAAGAAGAAGAGCAATACAAGAAAGCAAAGGCAATGGGGTCAGTCGACGCAACAAAGCCGCTCACGAAAAGGGCGGCCGCGTACTGAGGATGTGATTCGACGGCAGCGGCCCTCGGGCCGTTCCGGGTCGGTGTAGAGCTATTACAGTGTCACCGGCTGGAACGACACGTGCTTGGGGAGCGGTTACATGGCGCTGTTCGTTGTGGTGGTGGTGGGTTTGGTGGTCGCGCAGACGTGGTTTGACTGGCGCGATGCGAAAAAAGATTGGGTTGTGCCGGAGTGGGCGAAAGGCATGGCGCTCGCGGGCGTCGTAGCCGTCTCTCTCACCGCTGTAAGTTCTTTTGCGTCCTTCTGGCTTCAGGATACTGTCAGCGCTTCCAGCAGTCCGTTCAACTCGCAATTGTTCTGGCCCGAGTTGGGCTTCCTGCTCTGCGCTATGGGCGTGATCATAGTCGCAGTTCGCAAGAAACGTCTGCGTCTGATGTTGATCCTGACCGGTATCCTAACCGCCGCCTTCTGGATCGGCATGACTATATCGTAGCCCGATTTCGGAGACCCGTCCGCGTCTCTCGGCAGTCGCCGCGAAACACCCCAGTACTGAGAATCCTGTTACCTACTCTGTGGACGCAGCCCGATAGTCCGCTGAAGCAAGCGCAGTCAGTTCGTTCCTCTGCCTCCTCAAGCTCATTTACACCGTTTCCGCCTCCTGTTGCTTCCCTGCTACCTTGCTGACTTGCCTCTCTGCCTCCTGCAAACCTCCATTCGCCGGTAACCAACCGCCACTCGCCGAATATCGCGCGACCTCCTTCGCTTCATCTCCTATTCTCGCCTCATGAACGGCAGCACAGATCGCAACAAGCTGCGGGCGGGAGATGCGCAAATGACAAACACGAATGATCGGTCGGCCGCGACAGAGGCTCTCGAGGGCGTGCGGTTCCCTGAAGCGGGTGCGACGTTGCTAATCTTGCTGGGCATCGTATTTCAATTGGGCGAACTCGGCTACGGCCATCTCCAATCCGGCAACTTGTGGCTCTTTTCCACGATGTTGACGGACTTTTGGAATATCCTTTCGTTGCGGCTCGATGTACCGGCCCTCGGCGAACTGTTGCGCTACTGGCCGCTGGCGTTGATCGGTTTGGGTCTCGCTATCTTGCTCGCGACGCACGAAAACCGTTCAAGTCGCGCGCGCAGGGGAAATCGGCATGGCCAATGATATCCGGCGGTTCAGCTGGAGCTTTACGTTCGGCGCGCTCATCGTCGCGGCCGGCGTGGTGCTCCTTCTCGATCAGCAAGGTCTGATCAATGCTGACCGGGTATTTAATTTTTTCTGGCCCGCCGTATTCATTCTCGGTGGCTCGGTAATGCTTATGGATTGCCGCGGCCGGGGCGGCCGAGGCGTCACGGGCTTCGTGTTCGTTACGATCGGCGTCATACTTTTATTGGACAGTCTCGGCATCGCTCACATTCGCTTTGATACCTTCTGGCCCTTCATCGTCATAGGCGTCGGGCTCTTGATGATTTGGCGAGCGGTTGGTCCTCCGTCCTCGGGTGCGCCGGGACGTTCGTGGTGGGAATATCTCCGGTCAGGGGGCTCGGACTCCTCTGGCGCGGAATTCAATCACGTAGCCGTTTTCAGTGGCTTCAAGCGGCGCACCACCAGCAAGAATTTTACCGGCGGAAAAATCCTCGCGGTTTTCGGCGGCTTCCAGATTGACCTCAGGCAAGCCGACATTGAGGGCGACTCCGCCGCGATTGAGGCCATCTCCTTCATGGGCGGTGGCGAGATTCGGGTGCCGTATGCCTGGAGTGTCGCCATGGAAGGCATCGGTTTCATGGGCGGATATGTTGACGAAACCGACCAGACCCCGCCGCCAACCGGCACACCCCGCAAACAATTAATCGTGAAGGGAGCCGCCATCATGGGCGGCATCGTAGTCAAAAACTAAGCGCACAAATGCACCCTATTCTCAGCAGCCCTCGTCGCATCGTCATTTACCTCTTCGCCTGGATTCCCATCACCGGGCTGCTGGCCTATCTCCTCACGGTATTCCACGAGATTAGCGATGTCGAAGCGCTGGCCTTGGCTGTCCCTCTAAGCTTCCTGCAGGCGCTGGTGTGTCTCTCATCCTGGTATTCGTGTCGCGGCAACCCTCTTGATAAGTACAGCCTGGGACGCCTGCTCAGTACGCACCTTACTGCCGCTCTCGTTTCAGCAATAATCTGGGCATTCGCGGCAGTAGGCCTCGCTAGCGCTCTCTCGAGGCTTCCATCGTTCGAGGGCCTGAGTAGGCGCTTCCGCCCTGAAATTCCGGTAATGATCGTCACCGGCCTGCTCCTCTATCTACTTTGGGTCGCTCTCTATTACGTCATCATCGGTGTCGAAGCCTCGCGCGAAGCGGAAGCTCGCGTGATGAAGGCCAGCGTCCTGGCGCGCGACGCGGAATTGCGCGCGCTGAAAGCCCAGGTTAATCCGCATTTCCTTTTCAACAGCCTGAATTCCATCAGCGCGCTCACCAGCACGGACGCTTCGAAGGCTCGCGAAATGTGCATCCTGCTGGGCGATTTCCTGCGCCGCACCCTCGGCCTGGGCGAAAAATCTGCGATCCCATTGGAAGAAGAGCTTTCACTGATCCACGCGTTTCTCGCCGTCGAAAAAGTTCGCTTCGGCTCACGGATCCAAATGGAAGAAAGTATTGAGAAGGCCGCTCTAAGCGTTCCCGTGCCGCCGCTGCTCTTGCAGCCGCTGGTGGAAAACGCAGTCGTGCACGGAATCGCCAATCTGGTCGAAGGCGGCTGGATTCATTTGGACGTCCGCTCTCAAAACGGCGACCTGGCGATCACCGTCGAAAATAGCTTCGACCCCGAAGCTCCGCCTCGCCGAAAAAGTGGCGTCGGGCTCGTCAACGTCCGTCAGCGCCTCCAGGCCCGCTACGGCAATCGCGCCACGTTCGGAGTCCGGACTGAGGGCGATCGTTACCGCGTGGCCTTGACGCTCCCGGCGGAAAGCGAGACTCAACCATCATGACCCGCGAACCCGCCAAAAAAATTCGCGCCGTCGTCGTTGACGACGAACAGCTCGCGCGGCAGGTCTTGCGCGAGTTTATGTCAAGCCATCCGGAAATCGAACTCATCGCGGAATGCGCCAACGGCTTCGAAGCCGTTAAAGCCGTCGCCGAACAGAAACCCGATCTGATGTTCCTCGATATCCAGATGCCCAAGCTGGACGGCTTCGAAGTCCTCGAACTGATCGGCAAAGACACCGCGGTCGTTTTCGTCACCGCTTACGACAGCTACGCGATTAAAGCCTTCGAAGTCCATGCCGTGGACTATCTCCTCAAACCCTTCGGTGCCGATCGCTTCGAAGCAGCGCTCGCTCGCGCCAAGCAGCGCCTTGGAGGCAAGTTGCCGGAAACGACGCCTCCGGCAGCCGATTTGGCCGCGGCCGCGCGCCCTCCAGCTCAATATCTCGACCGCATCGCCGTGCGCGACGGCACACGCGTCTTCATCATTCCAGTCGCCAAACTCGAATACGCCGAGGCTCAGGATGATTACGTGGCCCTGGCGGCCGAAGGGAAAAAACACTTGAAGCAACAGACCATCTCCAGCCTGGAGTCCGCCCTCGACCCTTCGCGCTTCATGCGAATTCACAGATCCTACGTCGTAAATTTGGAGCGAGTCGTCAAGGTTGAGCCTTACGCTAAGGACAGCCACGTCGCTGTCCTCACTGGCGGGGCGCAACTCCCCGTCAGCCGCGCCGGTTACGCGCGCCTGCGGGCCTTCCTCGACAAATAGCACCACCGGCAGGCTCGTGAAATCCCATTTTGAGCCACGACCGAGTTCCAGGACTTCTAATACCTCCCACTCCCGCCCTGTTAACCACCTATATATTGCGAGCCCCGCCTTTTCGTAGTACTGTCCCCGCCATGCCCCGCCCCAACACGCGACGGTCCCCCCGGCATGGCGTCAAGGGCAATCAAAGGAGAGGTAGGAAAATGGCATCCCCGGCGGACGCGAAGCTCCCCAATTCATCCAGCAAAGAAAACGCGGAAGGCGCAAACGTAGACAAGATACGCGACATATTGTTCGGGTCGCAGATGCGCGACTATGAAAAGCGCTTTTCTCGCCTGGAAGATACCGTAACCAAAGCGGTCGAAACCCTGCGCGAAGACATGACCAAGCGCCTCGATACTCTGAGCAATTACATGAAGGAAGAAGTGGATTCGCTCAGTCAGCGCCTCAAGGCCGAGAAATCCGAGCGTACCGAAGGCGTCAAGGAAATTTCGCGGGAAATCAAAGACAGCACCAAGATCATCGAGAAAAAGCTGTCGCAGCTGGAAGAGCAGATGGCGGACGGGCACAGCGAACTTCGCACCAAATTGCTCGAGCACTCCAAATCCGTCTCTGCCGAAATTGATAAGCTGCGCCGCGACACCGCTGCTGCGTTGAATCGTGAAGTCGAAGTTCTGCGCGATGAAAAAACCGATCGTGCCGGGCTCGCCGACCTGTTCAACGAGTTCTCCCTGCGCTTGAAAAATAAATTCGAACTGCCGGAAGAATAGCCAGCGAGTGAATAAGGAATCGCGAAACTCAGCGGGAGGCGCGCCGTGAACCCGCCGGGCCGAGACCTTCCTTCCAACATGGCCGAGCAAGCGCAACGCCGCGCCCCTGTGGCGCAGGCTCCGGACACACCGACGGACAATAATCACGCCTACGAAGAACTGCGCGAACTGATCGTCAAGCCCGAGCAGGAAGGCATCGCGGCGATTCAGGATCGCCTGGAAAATCTCGAGAAACGAACGCAGGACGTAAGCTCCGTCGTCGCCGAAGCGATTCAAATGCGTCGCGCAAAGGGCGATGACGAAGCTCTCGCCGACGCCCTCGCTCCCACCATTCAGGAAACTCTCCGCGAATCCGTGCGTCGCGATCCGCAAGTTCTCGCAGATGCCCTGTTCCCGGTGATGGGTCCCGCCATTCGCAAATCCATCAGCGAAACTCTGCGCTCGATGCTCGAATCATTCAACGAGGCCCTCGAGCACAGCCTTTCCTGGCAAGGCCTGAAATGGCGTATCGAATCCTTCCGCACTGGCAGACCTTTTGCCGAGATCGTGCTGATGCACAGCCTGCTCTATCGCGTTGAACAAGTTTTCCTGATTCATCGCGAAACTGGCTTGGTCCTCAGTCATGTTGTGGCGCCTACCGCCGCTTCGCAAGATGCGGACATGGTCGCGGGCCTGCTTTCCGCTATCCAGCAATTCGCGCGGGATTCCTTCACGCCCGATAAGACCGAAACCCTGGGCAACATGACGTTCGAAGAGCTGCAAATTCGCGTCGTCACCGGACCCGGCGCCGTGATCGCCGCAGCCATCCGCGGACACGCGCCTGAAAGCTACAGCGTCGCGATGGACGAAGCGCTCGAAGACATCCAGCGCTTCTACGGCTCCGCGCTCGCGAATTTCAAAGGCGATGCTGCTCCCTTCCGCGCAGCCGAAGATCGCATCGCGAAGCTGCTCGAAACGCAGTATCGCGAGAAGCCGGCCGAGAAGCAAAAACCACGCGCAGCGATTATCACCGCCTCCGTAGTCGCGGCGATTCTTCTCGCATGGGGCGTCTACTCCACATACCTGCTGGTCGAATGGTCGCGCTTTCTGCACCAGTTGCGCCAGCAACCCGGCATCGTCGTGGTTTCCTACTCGAAAGACGGTCGCACGTTTCACATTCAGGGCTTCCGTGATCCGCTCGCCGAAGACCCCAAAGCACTCATTTCGCAAGCCGGCCTCGACCCGGACAATGCCGACCTGCAACTGGCCCCCTATTATTCGCTCGATGACGCCATCGTCGCCAAACGCGCCAACGCGCTCTTGCATCCTCCCGCCAGCGTGAAACTCACGGCCAAAGACGGTGCCCTCGACGCCGCCGGCGCCGCCCCGCAACAATGGATCACTCGCTTCGAAGAAAGAGGCCCGTGGATTGCCGGCGTCAGCAAACTCGATGAATCTCAGCTGCAAAATTCCACCGTCCAGGAATTAAATGCTCAGAAATCCGCCATCGAATCAATTGCTTTGCTTTTCCCTCTCGGCCGTGCCGAACTCGAGCCCGGCCAGGAAGCCACTCTCGCCCAAGCCGAAAAGGAAATTCGTAACCTGGTTACGCAAGCGGAGCGCCTGGGCGAGGCCGTCACCGTCGACTTGATCGGCCACACGGACACCACTGGCGTCGAGGCCACCAATCTTCCGCTCAGCCAGGAGCGCGCCGACCAGATTCGTGGAAGCCTTCTTCGTAACGGCGTTAAGGAAGTGAATCTACGCCCGCGCGGTGTTGGCACCACGCAACCGCTGCGCAGCGAAGAAACCGAAGACGGCCGCCGCCTCAATCGCAGCGTCACTTTCAAGGTCTATTTTAGCGCCGCACCCGGCAGCGCAACCTCCGGCGCTGCCGCTGAATACTGAGCGGACATCGCCATGCTCCAGAAGAAAGTCTGCATGCTCGGCTCCTTCTCCGTGGGCAAGACCAGCCTCGTGCGGCGTTTCGTCGAGAGTATTTTCGATGAAACGTACCACACCACCATCGGCGTCAAAGTCGACAAGAAAATTGTCAGCGTGAGCGGCGAGGCACTCACGTTAATGCTGTGGGATATCTACGGCGAAGACGTCTTCCAGAAAATGCGCATGTCCTATCTGCGCGGCATGGCCGGGTATCTCCTGGTCGTGGATGGCACTCGCCGGCAAACTCTGGACGACGCACTGGCCCTGAACGAGCGCATCGTTCAGGAAATCGGAAAGCTTCCGGCAGTCATGGTCCTCAATAAAGACGACCTGAAGGACCAATGGGAAATTGACTCCGCCCAGGAAGCTACACTCGCTGAAAATGGCTGGACCGTGCGCCACACCAGCGCGAAGACCGGTCAAGCGGTCGAGAATGTTTTCCTCCACCTCGGGCAAGCAATGCTGGCCGGTTAAATGTACTCGAGTTCCATTTTTGAATCGTTCTTCGCCGCGCAAGGTTACGCACTCTTTGAATATCTTGGCGACGGCAATTTCCGCCTCATCGGCGGGTGGCCCGCTTGGTGTGCGGACATCTGGGGCGCTCAGCCGGTGGGCGAGCGCATCCTCCGTTTAGGCGATAAATCGCCGTTCCTGGAGAACTTCCTTTTCGAAGCCGGAGAATTCTGGAACTTGAAACCGTCAGGCCTGTTGAATTCCGGAAATTGGCTCGAGCGCGGCGCCTCTGCTAAGGACACTCCTCTTGAAGCCTCCGCGTACTGGCTCGAAGGAAAACAGATTCTCATTATTCGAAATCTTTCAGAAACGTTCGCACAGCAACAAGCCTGGTTTCAGACCGCCCGCGATTCCCTGCTCGAACACGAAAAACTACTAAAGGAAATTCAGAAGAAAGAAATCTTGCTGCATTGCATCGTTCACGATCTTACCCAGCCTCTCAGCGCCATGAACGGTGTGTTTTCCCTCCTTAAGCGCGAAGGCCTGCCCGCGACGCTGAAGAAATATGTCACCGCCGGCGAACGCGAATCGCAGCGCCAGGAACTGATGATTCGCGGCATTCTTGAGGCTTTCTCTGGTGACCTAGCCGCCCAGCAGACCAAGGACGTGACCGCCGCGGAAGTCCCCGACCTGCTCGCCTGTGCAAAGCAAGCGATCGAGGAATTCTCCACCGCCTTCCGTGAACGCGGCATCCGTCTGCGTCTCGATCCGCGCACGAATATCTCACGCGATTGGCACGTCGTGGGCGACGCTTCGCGCCTCGATCGCATCTTCGGCAACTTGCTGGAAAACGCGATGCGCTACACGCCGAAGGGCTCAACCGTTACGATCGGTCTGGAGGATCAACGCAGTTCCGTGCTCGCGTTTGTGGATGACGAAGGCCCCGGCCTGCCTCCCGGCCAGCGCGTGGATCAGCTATTTGCGCTCTTCGCGAAGGGCAAGTCAAACGCTGGCAAGGCCGGCCTCGGACTCTATTTTTGCAAGATCACCGTCGAGCGCTGGGGCGGCACGATCGGCGCGGAAACCCATGAGCCGCGCGGCTCGCGCTTCTGGTTCCGCTTGCCCCGCGCGGCGAAGATCGCAGAACCACCAAAAGCCACGCCGCCAGAAAAATCCGCGGGGAGAGAAAAATCACATCAAAGAGGCAAAGCCGAAAAGTCTCTGCGCATCCTGATCGCCGACGATGCCGAACTCAATCGCGATCTCGTCGTTGAATTGCTCCAGAAGCGCGGACACTCCGCGGAAGCGGTGTCCGACGGTCGCGCCGCTATCGCCGCTCTCGACCGCCACGCCTTCGACGTCGTTCTCATGGACGAGGAAATGCCGCGCATGACGGGCCTCGAAGCCACGCGCGCCATCCGCCAGCGGGAATCAAAATCGGGCAAGCACCAGATAATCATCGGCCTCAGCGGCCACGCCACCGAAGACGACGAAGTCCGTTTTCGCGAAGCTGGCATGGACGCGGTTCTCGCAAAACCAGTGCACATGGACAAGTTGTACTGGGTAGTCGAATCCACGGCGCAAAGCATGCAAAAGTCGCCGACTCGCGCCTCATCGCCAACCGAACCGCTTGCGCCAGCCGCAGCACAATCTTTGCCGCCGCTGCCCGTTGCGGCTCCGAATCCGGCCGTTGCTTCGGAAGATGTTCACGCACATCTCCGGCGCACCACGGGCGGAAATGAAAGGCTGATCCACTCGCTCGCGAAAACCTTTCTGGCCGACGCGCCAAAGACTCTCGCGCTCATCCGCAACGCCATCGCCAAAAAAGATCACGCCAAGCTGGCCGGCGCCGCGCATCTGTTGAAAGGCTCCATCGCGATCTTCGGCGCACCCAAAGCAGTGGCGGCCGCGCGCAACCTCGAAACCTTGGGGCGCGAGCGCAATCTGGCCGGCGCTGAGGGCGCTCTGCACGTCCTCGAATCCGAGTTCACGATTCTCCAGCAGGAACTTCACGTGATCCAAGCCGCGCCGGAACCAGACGTCAGGAGAAGAATGCACCCCCGCCCGCGCGGCGACGCGCGCTTTCGCCGCTGACTTCGCCGCCGCGAACGAAAATCGCGGCGTATTTGACTTTCGCTTTTTGTTCGCCTACACTAAATCTCGCATGAAACCAATACGGCGGGTGTTGTCGCTGTCCCATTGCCTTTCAGGGTGATCGCTGATGACCGCCCGGCTCTCCCGGACCGCGGCGCACCCGCCCCCAGCTTCGCACGCGCTGCAGCAGCTAACTTAGTAGAGTCGACCACCAGACCAGCCCGATGAAGACCGCCTGCATCACCGTGCGCGGCACGAGCGGCGTCGCGGGTCGTCCCGCCACATTCAGCTTCTCGCGCGCAGCCTTTACGTTCGCCGGGAACATCGCAATCAGCAACAAGATGAGGCAAATGCCGGAAAGCGGCCGCGTCCGCGGAATCAGTATTCCAATGGCACCTGCGATTTCGCAGACCCCTGTGAAATAGACCATGGCCATGGCGTTGTCGAAAACGCCGGGGACCATGCGCGCCATTCCGTGGCGTGCACGCGTGAAGTGCGCCACACCGGTGAAGAGAAACATCACCGCCAGGGCCCAGCGGGTAGACGCAGCCCAGGTGGCCAGAGCAGTCACGCCAAGCGCACCGGTCGCGCGGAACAGCAACAACGAACCAACCAGCACAATAACGACGATCATGCGCCGGATCTTAACCCACTAGCGCGCCGCATCAACGAAGGACTCATTACAGTCTGACCCGAGCGGCTCCAAAGCCCTGTCTTCTACTGACTAAACGAGCACCCCTGCGTTACGCGCTCTTGCCGCTCGGCCCGCGTGGCGTGATACTCAGAGCAATGAAACGGGGGATTGCACTTGCAGGCTGTCTCGTCGCGGTCGCTGTCCTGCTGCTGACAGTCGCGGCTCGTGCCGACGAGATCAAGCTCAAAGACGGGTCGAAGATCATCGGCACAATCGTCGGCTTCGAAGACAATTCCTTTAAGGTGAAGACCAGTTACGGATTCGCGGTGGTGCAGAAAGACCAGGTCGTCTCCATCGTCGTCACCGATAGCGCGAAGAAGCCCGAAACCAACACGCCGAAAGCCGCCGCAGCTCCAGCATCCGTCGCGCCTACACCAAAGCCGGAAAAGGCGGAGCACGCTGGCGCGTCGGCCACAAATCCTTCCGCACCGGACTCTGCCTCCAACGACGTCGTCGAATATCCGCACACGGACACGCCGCCGGCATCCGCGAACAGCGCGTTACCGTCCGCACCGGCGAAGAATGCGCCGCAACCGAAAGTCACACCCGTCGCTGCGCCTCCGCCGCCGAAACCGGCCGCGCCGGAACCCATGCGCGAGGAAGTCAGCGGAAACAGCTATACAAATGACACGTACGGTTTCCGCATGTACAAGCCTCCCGACTGGCACGTGATTCCCGGGGCGAGCAAGATTCTTCCTGGCGCAATCACGGCGATGGGCACGGACGATCAAACCACTTACTTGATGATCGGGCAGGAAACCGGAGGCAAGTCACTGACGAGTGTGATCGACGCGGCGGACAAGCGCCTGCACGACGTGATGGACAACTTCCGGCCGCTCGACGAAAAGCGCGTCACCATTTCCGGCATCACGGCCATCGAGCGTCGATTTCGCGGGAGTGTAGACGAGCACGACTGGTCCGGAGTAGCCGTTTACATTCCGCGCGGCACCAGCGTGTACACAATCTTTGGGATGACGCTGGCAAGCACTGACCTGGTGCAAATCCAGGAAAACGTAATTTCCCGCGCCATCACCAGCATGCAATTCACGAAGTAAGCATCGCGTTCTTGAGGTTTCAACAACCCATTTATCGCCTCAGAACTTTGTCACTTCGCTGAAATGGAAGTCGCGAATTTTCATCGGTGGCACTACCATCTCAAATGATTCCTCGCCGGTGGCACGAACCGCCGGCCCCAGCATTTCGACCTTCGCCAGCGCATCAATAATTCCTTGATTGAAGCGGAAATTGCGGATGCCGCCGGCGACGCGTCCGTTTTCCACCAAGAACGTGCCGTCGCGCGTCATGCCGGTGAGCACTTTTTCATAAGGATCCACTTCGCGGATGTACCAGAAGCGCGTCACTAGTATGCCGCGCTCGGTAGAACGAATCATGTCGTCCACCGATTTATCGCCGCCGGAGAAAACCAGGTTCATCGGCGCTTCGCCATATTCATTCGGTAGCGTAAAGCCGTGGCCGGTCGGCTTTGCCTTCATTTTCTTCGCGGTCGCGCGCGAATAAACCAAATTCTTCGGGACTCCGCGATCCACGAGCAAAACTTTCTGGCGCGGCAGGCCCTCGCCGTCCCAGGGCGCACCCACCTGCAGTGGGTGATAAACGTCGTCCCACAAGGTGATGTTTTCGCCGAAAATCTTCTTGCCCATCCGGTCGTTGAGGCAGGAACGCTTATCGAGAATCGCTGTTCCGGCAAAATCGTAGAAAATCGAACCGACAAAGTCGAGCGCCGCCGCCGGCTCGAGTATCGCCGTGTAGTGGCCCGGCTCCAGCTCACGCGGTTTGCGCGAACCAGCCGCTTTCTCACTCGCGCTTTCAAATAAAGCATCCGGATCGATGTTCAAAATGTCCGGCGAATTGGATTTCGCCCAGCCCGAGGAATTCTCCTCGAGAATCGTGACGGAAAACTCCGCGCGCGTATCGTCATGCCGCGCGGAAAGTCCCTTCGAATTCGCCAATAGATTGCGAACGAATCCCGTGGTGAAAATTCCCGCCGCGGTTTGCTTCCCTTCCTCGGCCATCTTGCAGACCCGGGTGACGGCCCGCGCGCGGTCCTGCGGGGTGGCCGAGACCGTCGAAGCAAAGAAGTGCGCAACCTTTTCATACTTCTGCGGACCCAGCATCGGCAGCAGATCTGGATTTTCCGGTTGGTTGCGTGCCAGGTTCATCGCAGCGGCAACCACGCGCCGCAATGACTCTTCGTCGGTCTTGTTCGTGGTCGCACGAGCCGTACGGCCATCCACTACGGCGCGCACTGAGATTCCCAGGGTATGTTCGGAAACATTCTGGTGGATCGTATTGTTCGCGAAGCGCGTCAGCGCATCCACGGTCGAATCAATTTCGACTTCCGTCTCGTCAGCCTCGCTCAATTTCAAAATGCGTTCGGCGATGTGTTCTAGGTCGGACGTTGAATAGCGCGCGCTCGTCACATAACCCGTGGAATTCCCCGACGAGGCATGCCGCAGCGCGCGCTTTTTACGCACGCGTGATTTCGATCCCGATTTTTTCTTTGCGGCCATTTATTTGGAGAACGCCACTCCCACTTTGACGTTCCGAAACCGCGCCGGCGACGCGCCGTGCCCGGTGCCCATCGTCTGCATCGGCTGCCCTTTGCCGCAATTGGGGGTGCCCCACAGCGTCCAATGGTCGCGCGAACAGATCGCATCACAACTGTTCCAGAATTCGGTAGTGATCCCGCTGTAGCTGGGATTTTTGATCATGCGGCCCTTCTTGCCGCCTTTGATCTCCCATCCAATTTCCGCGGAAAATTGAAAATGGTACCGGCGGTCGTCAATAGACCACGAGCGGTTGGTTTCCATCAAAATGGCGTCGTCTGTATCCGCAATCAGATCGTCATAATTCCACGTTCCGGGATTGATGCTGATGTTGGTCATGCGAATCATCGGCAGGCGGTTCCAGGATTCGGTGCGCATGGTGCCATTCGAGCGCGTCTCGCCGATCGCGGAAGCGAGTTCGCGATTGCTCAGATAACCGGTGAAAAGCCCGTCGGTGATGATCGGAGTGCATTGCGCCGGCACTCCTTCGTCGTCATACGCAAATGTGCCGAGGCCGGGACCATGCTCGAGCCGCGCGTCAGCCACCACGTTCACGATGTCCGACCCGTATTTCAATTCGCGCAGCTTATCCAAGGTAAGAAAACTCATGCCGGCGAAATTCGCTTCCTGGCCGAGCACGCGATCGAGCTCGATGGGGTGGCCGATCGATTCGTGGATCTGCAAGCCCAGCTGCGAGCCGCCGAGAATAATCGTCCGCGTTCCTTCCGGGCACTGCGCAGCGGAATGCAGCGCCACAGCTTCTTCGCCGGTCCGTTGGGCGTTACCCACCAGATCGAACGATTCGATCAGTTCGTAACCCTGCAGCGAGTGCTGGCCGCCAAAGCTATTCGGATAAGACCGCTTTTGAATTTCGCTTCCCGCAAAACTCGTCGCCACGATGCCGCCGCCGGCGTGCATCTTGATCTGATGAATAGACGAGCCGATGCTTGATACAAATAGCTGGTCAATCCGCTTGAAGGACATCGAGCCTTCCGCCAAAGTGACGCCCTTCACGCCCAGCATTTGCTTGTCCGCGGCAATCAACAGATCAATCTGGCGTTCGACGGGCATGCGAAAAGGATCTTTCAGAAATGGATTCTGCCAGGTATCTACGTACGGTTCTTCGGGCGCGAGCGCCACGTTTTCGCGTTTCGCGAGCGCGGACGCCTTCGCTATAGCCACCGCTTCGGCGGCGCAGGCTTGCACGCCTTCGCGAGTGAGCCGGTCCGTGGACGCGAAGCCCCAGGCGCCGCTGGCAATCACGCGAACGCCGATGCCCAGGGTCTCTGATTCCACTAAAGTGCCTACTTCGCCGTTTTTTGTGCCCAGTTCGCGCTGCCGTATGTCCATCACGCGCGCGTCGGCATAGGTGGCGCCGCGACGCTTGGCCGTCTCAATTGCCCAGTGGGCCCAATCCTGCATCATGCGCGGGGGTTCCGGTCGTCGAAGATGAGATCGGACGATAGGCTTGACAGCGTTAAGTTTGCGAGGCCGCGAACGCAAGTCGTGGCAGCGGGCTTGTAAATCGAGATTTCGGCGGCGCGCCGGGGGGTTGATTTGTATCGAGTAGAATTGGCAGTTTGTATCGAGTAGAAATTGGCGCTGTTGTTTGTTTTGAAAGAGTTACGGGCAATGTTGATGTTTTCCAGGCGTTCATTTGTATCGAGTAGAAATTGAGCGGCGAGGGGGGTGCACATGCGATTTGTTGCTTCGTGGGGTTCGTTGTGGCCGTCGTCGCGTAAAAAATTCATCGGACTATCTTAGAGAGGCGGGGGTGAGAATGCAAATTAGGAGTGTACTGCGACCACGGTGACGGGCACGCAATAACGGATTCAATGCAAAGGCAGCATCAACGGCAAGATGCCGGCCAGACGCCTGTTGGCAGTCAGTCTGGCCGGCACAATTTTCCTACGTGCCTTCAGACCAGCTAGCCAGGTAGTGCTCTTGTTCCGCTGTGAGCTTGTCCACCTGGACGCCCATGGATTCCAGTTTTAGCTTGGCGATTTGGCGGTCAATTGGTTCCGGCACGGCGTAGACCTGGGGTTTCAGGTCCTTGGCGTTCTTCACCATGTATTCGGAGGCCAAGGCTTGATTTGCGAAGCTCATGTCCATCACCACCGCCGGGTGGCCTTCGGCGGCGGCGAGATTGATCAAGCGGCCCTCACCGAGAAGATAAATCTTGCGGCCGTCTTTCATCGCATATTCGTCGACGAAAGGACGCGCGATTTTCTTCGAGCTGGACAGCTTCTCGAGCGCCGGGATATCAATTTCGACGTTGAAGTGGCCGGAATTGCAGACCACGGCGCCATCGCGCATCTTCTCGAAGTGTTCGTGGGCGATCACGGACTTGTTGCCGGTGACTGTGACGAAAATTTCGCCGATGCGGACCGCATCGGCCATGGGCATCACGCGGAAGCCGTCCATGATGGCTTCGAGCGCGCGCGTGGGGTTGATTTCGGTGACGATCACGTCCGCGCCCAGGCCCTTGGCGCGCATCGCAACGCCGCGTCCGCACCAGCCGTAGCCGGCGATGACCACGCGCATCCCGGCGATCAGCATGTTGGTCGCGCGAATGATGCCGTCAATCGTAGACTGACCGGTGCCGTAGCGATTGTCAAAAAGATGCTTGGTTAGCGCGTCATTCACGGCGATGACGGGATACTTCAGCGTGCCATCTTTCGCCATGGCACGCAGACGAATCACGCCCGTGGTGGTTTCTTCGGTGCCGCCGATGACGCCCGGCACCAGCTGGGGATGCTTCGTCAGCAGCTGGGTGACAAGGTCCGCGCCGTCGTCCATCGTGATCTGCGGCTTATGGTCAATGGCCGCCGCGATATGCGCGTAGTACGTGGCGTTGTCTTCGCCCTTAATCGCGTAGGTCGGGATGCCGTAGTCTTTTACGAGTGACGCCGCCACCTCGTCCTGCGTGGAAAGAGGATTCGAACCGCAGAGCACGAGGTCCGCGCCGCCGTCACGCAAAGTGATCGCAAGATTCGCGGTTTCGCTGGTGACGTGCAGGCAGGCCGACATACGAATGCCCTTGAGCGGCTGGTCTTTGATGAATTGCTTGCGGATTAATTGCAGCACGGGCATTTGCTGATTGGCCCATTCGATTTTGCGTTTGCCTTTTTCCGCGAGGGCGAGGTCTTTCACATCACCGGCTAGCTTCGTCGCTGTTTCCACTGGGAACTCCCTTAGATTTAGAGTGCGAAAAATCCGGGCCGAAAATCACTTTACCGCAGAGACGCTGAGTGCGCAGAGAAGACCAAGAGCAGCGACAACACTCACGGCTGAGAGCCGGCGGAAGGCCGGCGCCACAACTGCGACACCGAAACCGACGGCGACAGGGCCGGCGGGACAAACGCGGGCACGGCGTACCGTGCCCCCTACGTTAACTACGAGAGACAGCTACGGCACCGCGGCTGCCGGCTTCCTTGCGGATGGCTTCGGCTTTGTCGGTGCGCTCCCATGTGAAGCCCGGTCCGGTGCGGCCGAAATGGCCGTACGCGGCTGTGGGACGATAAATCGGGCGGCGCAGATCGAGCGTCTCGATGATGCCCTTCGGAGTGAGCTTGAAGAAGCCACGAATCAGCTCGGTAATCTGCGAGTTCGGGATCGTGCCGGTGCCGAACGTATCGGCCATCACGGAAACAGGTTCCGCGACGCCGATCGCGTACGCGATTTGTACTTCCACCTTGGTCGCCAGACCTGCCGCGACGATATTCTTCGCAACGTAACGCGCCATGTAGCACGCCGAGCGGTCCACCTTCGTTGGATCTTTTCCGGAGAGCGCGCCGCCGCCGTGCCGGCTGTAACCGCCGTAGGTGTCCACGATGATTTTGCGTCCAGTGAGACCGGCATCACCCATCGGGCCGCCCGTGACGAACCGCCCGGTCGGATTGATGTGGTATTTGGTTTTCTTGTCCACCATCGCGGCCGGCAGCACGGGCTTGATCACTTCGTTCAAAACCGCTTCGTGCAGATCGCCAGCGGAAACTTTGTCGCTGTGCTGGGTGGAGATGACCACGGTGTCCACGCGGACGGGACGGCCGTCAATATATTCGATCGTGACCTGGGATTTTCCGTCAGGCCGCAGGAAATCAACCACGCCCTTCTTGCGGACTTCAGCCAGCTTGTGCGTGAGGCTATGCGCAAGCTGGATCGGCATGGGCATAAGCTCGGGCGTCTCGTCGCACGCGAACCCGAACATCAATCCCTGGTCGCCGGCGCCGCCGGTGTCCACGCCCATCGCGATATCGGGCGACTGCCGGTTGATCGCGCAGATCACACCGCAGGTCTCGGCGTCAAAGCCATACTTCGCGCGAGTGTAGCCGACGTCCTTGATGACGCTGCGAGCTACATCGGAAAACGGCACGTAGGTGGAGGTGGTGATTTCCCCGGCGACAACGATGAGGCCGGTGGTGACCAGCGTTTCGCAGGCGACGCGACCGGTGGGGTCGTCGGTCATAACTGCGTCCAGAACGGAATCGGAAATTTGGTCGGCGATTTTGTCGGGGTGACCCTCGGTCACAGACTCCGAGGTAAACAGGAACTTCTCATCAGCGTGTGGCAAAACAGTATCCTCCAAGGGGATATGAGGCAAATCAAGGGCCTAAGCTGGGTTAGGCGAGACGACTGCAAAAACTAGAGGCTAGCATGCGACCATACCCCTGTCAATCTTATGCAGCGAAAGGCCTTAAATCGCGGCTGAACGGCCGGTTGTGGCCGTGGAAGTGGGCTTTGACGTGCGAATTCGGGCTGCGGCGCGGCTGTGCACGGGAACAGCGCTTCCGCAAAGTGCCCGCAGGCTGCACTCTGGGATGGTTACGCCATATCCCTTCTGTACAGCAGGTAGGCACGGATAAAAGGGTCCAGATCACCGTCCAGAACTTTCTGGACGTCGCCGCGCTCAACCTTGGTGCGGTGGTCCTTGATGAGCTGGTAGGGCTGCATGGTGTAGGAGCGGATCTGGCTGCCGAAGCTGATTTCGGGCTTGGAGGCGTCGAGCTTGTTGAGCGCGTCGCGGCGCTTTTCCAGTTCGAGTTCGTAAAGCTGCGACCGGAGGACTTTCATCGCGATTTCGCGGTTCTTGTGTTGGCTGCGTTCGTTCTGGCATTGCACGACGATTCCGGAGGGCAAGTGCGTGATGCGCACTGCGGATTCCACCTTGTTGACATTCTGGCCGCCGTGGCCTCCTGCGCGGAACGTATCGATCCGAAGATCGTCGGGCTTCACGTTGATTTCGATGCGATCGTCAATTTCGGGGATCACGAATACCGACGCGAAACTCGTGTGGCGACGGGCCGCCTGGTCGAACGGCGAAATGCGCACTAGGCGATGCACGCCACTCTCGCCCGAAAGCATGCCGTAAGCGTTTTCGCCTTCGATCTGCACCGTCGCGGATTTGATGCCGGCTTCTTCGCCCGGTGTGGAATCGAGAATCGTCGCGCGAAATCCTTTTTGCTCGGCCCAGCGCAGGTACATCCGCAGCAGCATTTCGGCCCAGTCCTGCGATTCGGTGCCGCCGGCGCCGGGCTTCACGGTGACGATGGCGTTAAGGCGGTCGTTCTCGCCGGCGAGCAGCGTCTTGGTTTCGAGATCGGAGAGATACGTATCAGTCGTGGCCAGTTCTTTGGCGACGTCTTCGAGCAGCGACGCGCGCTGGGCGTCGTCTTTTTCTTCTTGCGCCAAGCCAAAATAAGTTTCGATGTCGCTCTTCTTACGGTCGAGCGCTATTTCGGCGTTCACGCGGTCTTCCACGACCTTGCGCTCTTGCAAGGTTTCCTGCGCCTTGGCCTGATCCTGCCAGAAATTGGGATCGCTGGTCTTGGCTTCTAGCGCGGCGAGCTGCTTGCGGGCGGATTCAGCGTCAAAGAAAGCTCCGCACAAGTTGAATACGTTTATTCAACTCGGCGAAGCGTTGCTGCAGGTCTTCAATGTGTTCGGCCATAGAGTCTTTACATGCTAATTGATTTTTCGGCGAGTGTCATCCCGAGTAGAGCCATTGCGCCAGAAAAGAGCCACTCCCAGCAGCGCGATCGTCACGATTATGCATAGCCACGAAAACCAATCGCCGAAGCGGACGTACGTGGTTTGGTCGCTGCGGAAATCGTAGGGAGCATCCAACTGCCCGCGAATGTCTAGTTGCAATTGAGCGGCGGTGCGCCCATACGGATCAATGGATTCGGTATAGCCGTTGTTCGTATCCCGCAGCAGCCATCGCCGATTTTCCACTGCGCGCACTCGCGCCATCGCCATGTGCTGCTCGGGCGCTGACGAACGCCCGAACCAGCCATCGTTCGAGATGGTCACCAGCAGCTGGGCGCCGTCCGCGGTGAAACGGCGCACCTCGCTGGGAAAAATCGCTTCGTAACAAATAAACGTTCCGAATTTTCCCTGCGGCAGCTGCGCGATGCTGTATTCCGAACCCGGTGTGAAATCCGAAATATCCGCAGTCAGTTTCTTCGCGAAGGTGAGCCAGCCGCGCAGCGGCACGTATTCGCCAAACGGCAGCAGGTGAATCTTATTGTACGAATAGACGCGCTCGCCCGCGGGATTCAGTAGCACCGCGCTATTGAACGCCAGCCACTTCCCTCCCGGAGCCACTTTCCAGTCCAGCACACCGACGAGAAAATAATTCCCCTCCTCGCGCGCGATGCGCTCGGCGCGCTGCGCAAATGCCGGCTCGGTAAACGTGAACGGCGCCGGAACCTCCGGCCAAATCACAATTCCCGGCGCGCGGTGGGCGGCGTCCACGCTGATCCGCTCGAGCTGGTCGAGTTCCCCCGCGTGGACTTGCAGCCAGTCCGTCGGATAACTCTCGGACTGCGGAAAATTGGTCTGGACCAGGTGCGCGACGTAACGGGGTGTAGCCGAAGGAATCAGAAAAGGTCCGCCGAGCGCGACAACCACGAGCACGATGGTCGTAATCACAGCTAGCTTCCAGGCCCGCCGCGTATCGGCCAGGACGGCGTAGGCCAGCAGCGAGCCGTAGGCCGCAATCAGGAAGCACAATCCGTAAATCCCCGTGACCGACGTGATCTGCAGCAGCGCCATGCTGCGTGCAGCAGGATAACCGGACAAATCCCAGGACGAGCCAATGATCGGAATATTGGTGCGGAAAAATTCCAGCGCAGTCCACAGAAACGGCGCTAACACACATGCGAGCAAATTGCTTTTCTTCGACGCTAGCGCCACGCCCGTAGAGAAAGCCATGCAAATCAATCCGCCGACGAAACCGATCAGCCCAACGAAGGCGCCGGCGACCCACGGGTCAATATTCCCATACTGCCGCATGACGGTGTCCACCCACGGCAGACACACCGGATAGAAGACCTGTCCGTGGAGAAATCCGTAGAGCGGAGCTTCCTTCAGCGGCGCCCCGCAGCAAGCCAGCACCAGCATGCCCATGGCGATCCACGCGAGCAGGTACAAATTGTAATTGGGAAAAGCGAGGCCGAGCGCGACACCGCTCCCGATGGCGAGCAAGACTCGCGCGTAACGAGGCAATTTCATTCAGTGTTTGATTATAGGCTTAAAGCCCAATTGTTCGAGGGCGTGCTTGGCACTTTCCGCGGACGCCATATCGGGGTAAGGGCCAATCTGAACGTGGAAAAGATTGTCTGCGGGCGAGATGGCGACAAACGATGGGAACCGTTTCTGCTGAATCGCATCCGCCATTTCCAGGGCATCGCGCTGCACTTTCACTGCAGCAACCTGCAAAACGATAGAGTTCTTGTTCAGCGCGGGCGGCTGAAAGCGCGCGGGTTCTTTCACGCTGGCGGGAAGTGTTTTCCCTGCAACCGGCGGCGCGGGCTTCTCCGATTTCGCCGCAACCGAGGACCCCGGCTGTTTTCCGTGTGAAGGCGGCGCGGAATCGAGATGGTCATTCGCCGCGTTGTTGCCTTTGGGGTAGAAATCCCAGCTTTGATCACCGGGCGTGCTGCTGTTGGCCGGAGCCGCTTCCTTATTTTTCGAGGACGCAGCCGTGGACGCTAGCGGCGCGCTGCGCAGCGGCGAGGCGTCGGCAGCGTGGACTGAACCGCCATACTGCTGCCTGCCCATCACGTAACCAAGCGTGAAGAAAACTCCGCAGAGCAGCACGACGCCGAGAAACAGTCCTACCAGGTGCCGGCTTTCCAGCACTCGTTCTCCGCCGCCGCGTCTGCCGCTTGATGCCATGTCTTTTTACTTCGTCTCCAGCGCCTTCATCCACTGCGAAATGATGTCAACCGGTAGCGGAAAGACCACCGTGGTATTTTTCTCCACTCCAATTTCGACGAGGGTTTGCAAATACCGCAATTGGATCGCCGTCGGTTCCTTTTGCAGCACTGCCGCGGCCTCGGACAATTTCGCCGAGGCTTGAAATTCACCTTCAGCGGCGATGACCTTGGCCCTCCGCTCGCGCTCCGCCTCGGCTTGCCGGGCGATCGCGCGCTGCATATTCTCCGGAATATCGACTTGTTTCACCTCAACCTTAGTTACCTTGATACCCCAAGGCTCCGTATCCTGGTCAAGAATTTGTTGCAGCTTGGCATTAACCTTTTCGCGCTCGGAAAGAATCGCGTCTAATTCAAATTGCCCCACCAGGCTGCGCAGCGTAGTCTGGGCCAACTGCGAAG